>Ga0194126_10000812_pt1 | contig 52914 bp, 42 predicted proteins | sample TA2KigC150mmetaG_FD_148641 | JGI IMG/M metagenome (GOLD analysis project Ga0194126, IMG submission 148641) | Freshwater microbial communities from Lake Tanganyika, Tanzania - TA2015035 Kigoma Deep Cast 150m | ecosystem: Environmental > Aquatic > Freshwater > Lake | place: Tanzania: Lake... | reverse complement strand
TCCTCGGCGTTGAGCCATACCGGCCCTTCGTGGATGAGGCGGTAGAACCATACGAATTCCCAGCCGGTCGCCGCCGAGGCGGGCAGCTTGGACTGGGGGTGTCGAGTTTGTCGGCGGCGACGCTGCCCATTCCTCTTCCAGTCGCCCGAACAACCCAAAGCCCAAACGATTAGGAGTGACCCGAACTTACGGAAAATACAAGCCAAACAAAGCTCATGAGTATGAGCAGCATCGTATTTCCGGGGAAAGGTATACAGCGTACCTGGATTTTATTGGCGCAATGACTCCAGCCTGGCCCCTTTAACCACCTGAAGCGACGCAGGCGCGGAGTTTCGTGGCTCCAATCATCCCGGGTTCCGCAAGCTCCACCCGGGCTACCTCGCTTCGAGTCCTCTCCAGCCACCTGGGAAGGCCGGTTGAACCGGCGCTGCTCCGGCGCAACCTTCTGGTGGAATGCCTCGGGGCGCCATTGTCCAGGGGCGTGTCCTACCGTCTTGGCGACATGGTTTTTCTCGTCACGGGACCATGCGAGCCTTGTAGCCGGATTCGGGAGGTGCTGGGTCCGGACGGTTTGAGCGCCATGCGCGGACATGGCGGCGTGACAGCCAAAGTAATCCGGGGCGGCAAGCTGGGCTTGGGGGAACCCCTGATTCAGATACAGTACGATTTGTTTCAATGAGATTGGGCGAAACTGTCAAGCCCAGGCCTGGCGTCAACCCACGCCCATAGCGGAGGGGGGCCGCATGGCCTCCCCCAAAGCCTTAACGATTAAGAATCACCCGGACCCACGAAAATACAAGCCAACAAAGCGTGTGAGTATGAGCAGCATTGTATTTTCGGGGAAAGGTATGCACAGCGTACCTGGTTTTTGTTGGCGCAATACATCCAGCCTGACCCCTTTATCCACCTGAAGTGACGCGGGCGCGGGGTTTCGTGGCTCCGATCATCCCGGGTTCCGCAAGCTCCACCCGGGCTACCTCGCTGCATCCCGTATGGCTGTATTCGGGCAACCCGCCTGACCTCAACCCGAGCCAAGTCCGCGAAACCGTTGCCAGATGACCTGAAAGGACCGGGTCAGCTCCGCGCCGCCCCGGCCGATCCAGGCGTCGACGGCGGAGGGCTTGAACCAGTCGCCGCCGAGGCGGGCAGTTTGAACAGCGTTTCAAGGGCATCAGCGGCGACGTTGCCCAGTTCCCCATCCACTCGCCCGAACAACCCAAAGCTTAAACGATTAGGAATGACCCGAACCCACGGAGAATACAAACCAACAATGTGCGTGATTATGAGCAGCATCGTATTTCCGGGGAAAGGTATGCACAGCATACCCTGGCTACCTGGCTTGGGCAGCGCCAAGTATGCGGGCTGGGCTGGTTCGGTATTGACTGTGCAGAGCGATCCATGCAACATGCTTGACGTAGATTCGATAGGAGAATTACCATGTTGCCGTCCTTCCGTCCTTCCGTCCTTCCGTCCTTCCGTCCTTCCGTCCTTCCGTCCTTGCCTCAATAATGTCCGCCTGAGTGCCGCGCTCGCCGCCCTCCTGTTCGTTCCGGCAAGCGGCGCCAACGCCGCCGGCAAGCTGGCTTTCGCGCAAGCGTCCCTCGACTTTGGCGGCAACGCCCTAGGGGAAAGCAAGACGCTGGCCGCCACCCTCAGAAACACCACGGCGGTGGAGATTGTTCTCGGCGCCGCCTCGATCGCCGACAACCCCGGCGGATATGCTCTGGTCAGCACCACTTGCGGCGCGACGTTGCCGGCGAAACAAAACTGCAAGTACACGCTGCGCTATACCGCCAGTACACTTTGGCCCGCACCGGCCCGGCTGGAACTGATTACCCAGAGTCCGGCCTTCCCCAAGCTCACGCTGCCGCTGCAAGCCAACCGCTATCCCCCTCTCAACGATACCGGCATCACCCGCTGCGGCAACGATACTCAGAACGGCCTGCCCTGCCCGGTGCCCGACTTTCCCCGTCAGGATGCCCAGTACGGTCGGGACCGGACCCGCAATATCGCCAGCAACGGCAAGGCCGGTTTCAACTTCACCAAGCTGGATGCCCAAGGCAAGGATTTGCCCGCCAGCGCCAAAAACTGGGATTGTGTCCGCGACAATGTCACCGGGCTGGTATGGGAACGCAAGCCACTTGGCGATGGAATAGTCGGCAACCAGGGCTTGCACGATGCCGACGATCGGTACACATGGTACAGCACCGATACCAGCAACAATGGTGGTGCTCAAGGCTTTGTCAATCCAAAGGTGAACGGATGCTTTGGATATTCGGATGGCCTGTCGGAGACCTGGTGCAACTCCGAGGCCTACGTTAGCCGCGTCAACGCCGCAGGCTGGTGCGGCGCAACTAATGGCTGGCGGATGCCTACCCTCATGGAACTGCTGGGCCTGGCCGATCTGAGTGTGGCCAGTAGTACTCGTCCCACCATCGACACGCGCTACTTTTCCGATACGAAATCGCTCCCCTATTGGACATCTTCACCAGGCTATACCAATGCGGATTATGCTTGGTATGTCGATTTCGATTCCGGCCTTTCTAACTACTACATCAGCCGCACCGAAGGCCTAGCGGTCCGGCTGGTACGTGACGGGCAATGAGGGGGAGTAGCCGATGTCTGCCAGTGCCGCGCTTACACCTGAATCCGGCCCACCAGCCCAATCCCCGGGGGGTGATGGCTCAACCGCACGCTACCCCAAGGGACAAAATCGAGCGCCAACCCGTCGCCCTCCAACGCAGGGTGGTAACCCACTGCCGGGTGCAGACTCGCTTTCCTCTACCAAACTCACCATAGGATACAAGTCATGACTTCGCGTATAACACTCGCCTTGGCGCTGGCCGGCTCCATCATCCCCGCAACGGCCCCGGCGCAACAGTGTGCTTTCGACAAAATTCGCCCCACCACACCAACCGAGCAGTTCTTCATCGATGTCGAGAAAGGCACGGCGCTGGATACGAAAACCGGCCTGATGTGGAAACTCTGCGTCGAGGGTCGGTCTGGCGCAGATTGCATGACCGGTAGCGAGCAATACCTGGCTTGGGACGAAGCCTTGCGTCAGGCCACCGACAGCACCCATGCGGGCTACAAGGATTGGCGCATTCCCAACGTTAAGGAACTGAAAAGCTTGGTGGAAGTGGCTTGTATTGGTCCAGCCATCAACGAAAAGGTGTTCCCGAACACCCCGGGGGACTGGACTTGGTCGTCTTCTCGCACCGTCAGCAACACGGGCGGCGCCTGGTTTGTCAGCTTCTACTACGGACGTTCAGAGCGGAGTGGAAATATTGCACGCCTCGCGGTGCGGTTGGTCCGCGGAGGTCAGTAATCGTGCCTTTTTGAGCGACGTGGCGGGATCGCACCTTACTCGTAACCAGCGTGAATGGAGTCAACCGTAGCCTAGATGAAGCGTAGCGGAATCCGGGATGATCGGAGCCAAGGGGGGGCTGTATTCAGGCAACCCGCTTGGCCTCAACCCGAGCCAAGTCCGCGAAACCGTTGCCAGATGACCTGGAAGGACCGGGTCAGGTCCGCGCCGCCCTGGCTGATCCAGGCGTCGATGGCGGCGGGGGCGAACCAGTCCCCGCCGCTGATTTCCTCGGCGTTGAGGCATAGCGGCCCGTCGTGGATGAGGCGGTAGACCCACACGAATTCCCAGCCGGTATTCGCCGAGGCGGGCAGCTTGAACAGGGGTTCGAGGGCATCGGCGGCGACGATGCCCAGCTCTTCTTCCAGTTCGCGGCGGGCGCTGGCGTCATAGTCCTCGCCATGATCGACATGGCCGGCGGCCGAGGTGTCCCAGAGGCCGGGATTGATGTCCTTGTCCGGCGAGCGCCGTTGCAGGAATACCTCGCCCCGTGCATTGAAGACCAGGATATGCACGGAGCGGTGCCGCAACTTGAGGCGGTGGATGTCACCCCGCGTGCGGGGCCCGATCACCTCGTCCCGTTCATCGACCTCGGAGAGCCATTCGTGTTGCATGGGGTTTGCCTCAGGGGGTAAAGACCTGTTCGATCGGTCGCCGCGCGTCCTCGGGCGTCTGGAAGGCTTCCCAGCCGCCGCCCAGCGCCTTGTAGATGCCGATCAGGGCGGCGGCGGTGGCGGTCTGACTTTGTGCGTATTCACGCTGATCCAGCAACAGGCGGCGCTCGGTGTCGAGCAGGTTGAGAAAGTCCTCCACGCCTTCCTCGAAGCGCACATTGGCGATCGCGTAGGCCTTGCCGCTGGCTTCCGCCGCCGTTTTCAGCAGCGCCTGACGGTCGCGCAAGCGGTCATAGACCACCAGCGCGTTTTCGGTTTCCTCCAGGGTGTTCAGCACCACCTGCTGGTATTCCGCCAGATTGACATCGGCCCGCGCCTCCGCCGCCTTGATGCGGGCGTAGACCTGGCCGAGGTCGAACGCTGGCCAGGTGATGCGCGGGCCGAAGCTGTAGGCGCCGGTGGCCGGAGTACCCAGACCGAGCAGCGAGCTGGATTCCAGGTTGAAACTGCCGACGAAGGTCACGCGCGGAAACAGGTCGGCGATGGCCACGCCGACCTTGGCCGTGGCGCTGGCCAGACTGCGCTCGACCACGCGGATATCCGGCCGGCGGCGCAACAGATCGGCGGGCTTGCCGATGTGGATGTTCGGCGGCGCCAGCGGAATGGGCGCGGGCACGCTCAGTTCCTGCAACAGGGCCGAGGGTATTCGCCCGGTCAACACCGAGATGCGGTGTATGTCCTGTCGCACCAGGCTGTCCTGCGGTGGAATCAGCGCGCGGGTGGTGTCGTACTGGGCCTTGGCGCGCTGGGTATCGAATTCGGTGCCGACGCCGGCCTCCTGGCGGACGAGGGTCAGGTCCCAGGTGGCTTTCTGGTTGGCGGCGTTGCGCTGGTCGACGGCGAGCTGATTCTGGTGGCCGCGCAGTTCGAAATAATTCCGCGCCACCTCGGCGATGACGCTGAGCGTGAGGGCGCGGCGGTCCGCCTCGGCGGCTTCGATCAACGCTTCGCGGGATTGCACGTCACGGCGCACCCGGCCCCAGATGTCGATTTCCCAAAAGGCGTCGAAGCCCAGGCTGTAGAGATTCAGGCCGGTCGGCACGAAATTGCGCCGGTTCAGGGCATCGAAACTGCGTTGCAGCGAGGTCCAGTTGCCATGCGAACCCACCTGGGGGATGAGGTACAGGCCCGCGTCGAGAAACTGGGCGCGCGCCTCGCGCAGGCGCGCCTCGGCGGCCTTGAGGTCATAGTTGTGCTGGACCGCGAGGCGAAGCAACTGGTTGAGCTGGGCATCCTTGAACTGATTCCACCAGGCCGTCTCGACGGGGTTCAGGTCATACTCGCGTTCCTCCTGATTGCCATAGGCCCGGCCCGGGTCCATGGTAGGGAGTTGGTAGGTCGGGCCGACCGGGCAGCCGCTCAACAGCAGGGCCAGCATCGCCCCGGCAAGACGCATCAGCCCATGGCGGCGCGGGATTCGGCTCATGACTCTTCCGTCTCCGCCCGCTTCCGGCTGCGTTCCGCGAAGGCACGGACGATCACGAAAAATACCGGCGTCAGCAGGAGACCGAACAGGGTCACGCCCAGCATGCCGCTGAATACGGCGGTGCCCAGGATACGGCGCACCTCGGCGCCGGCGCCGGTGGAAATGACCAGCGGAAACACGCCCATGATGAAGGCCAGGGAAGTCATGACGATGGGCCGCAGGCGCAGGCGCGCGGCCTCGATGGCGGCTTCGCGACGGTTGAGCCCGGCCTCCTGCCGGCGTTTGGCGAATTCGACGATCAGGATCGCATTCTTGCTGGCCAGGCCCACCAGCACGATGAAGCCGACCTGCGTGAAGATGTTGTTGTCCATGCCCCGCAGCCAGATGCCCGCCATGGAGCTCAACAAGCACATCGGCACGATGAGGATCACGGCCAGGGGCAGGGACCAGCTCTCATACTGGGCCGCTAATGCCAGAAAGACAAAGACCACGCTGAGCGGGAAGACGATGGCCGCCGTATTGCCCGCCAGGATTTGCTGCAGGCTCAGCTCGGTCCACTCGAACCCCATGGTCGGTGGCAGTTCCTTTGCCAGCAGTTGCTCCATCAGGGCGATGGATTGGCCGGAGCTGACGCCCGGCAGGGTGATGCCGTTGATTTCCGCCGCCGGATACAGATTGTAGTGAGGGATGCGGTCCGGCCCCGCGATCGCATTGACCTTGACCAGGGTCGCCAGCGGCACCATGTCGCCGGACAGGTTACGGGTCTTCAGCGCCGCGATATCCTTGGGTGTGGCGCGAAACTGGGAATCCGCTTGCGCCGATACCTGGTAGGTGCGCCCGAACAGGTTCATGTCGTTCACGTAGAGCGAACCCAGATAGATTTGCAGGGTCTGGAAGACATTGGCCAGCGGTACGCCGATCGACTTGGCCAGACTCCGATCCACGTCCACGAATAATTGGGGCACGCTGGCCCGGAAGGTGGTGAAGACCCGGGTCATGCCGGGCAGCGCGCTGGCCTTGGCGATGATGTCGTTGGTGACCCGCGCCAGTTCGCGCGGTCCGCGATTCGACCGATCCTGGATTTGCAGCTTGAAGCCCCCGACCGTGCTCAAACCCCGCACCGGCGGCGGAGCGAAGACGGCGACGAAGGCGTCATCGATGACGGAAAGACGCTGTTGCAGGGTGTTGACCAGCTGTTCGGACTGCAAGTCCGGCTGACCCGCGCGCGACTCGGGGTTGCTCAGCCGGGTGAACAGCGTGCCCGCATTTGACTGGTTGCCCCCGCCCAGCACCGAGAAACCCGCGTAGGCGTTGACATGCGCCACGCCGGGGGTGTCACGGATGATCTGGCTGGCCTGACGTATGACCGCCTGAGTGCGCCCCAATGAGGCGCCATCCGGCAATTGGGCATAGACGATCAGATAGCCCATGTCCTGGGGGGGGATGAAGCCGGTGGGCACCTTGTCGAAAGCCAGGAAGTTGAGACCATTCAACAGGACATACAACACCATCACGACCGCGCCGATGCGGATCAGCCGCGCCACCAGCCAGGCATAACCGTCGCCTAGGCGGTTGAAAGCGCGCTCGAAGCCGCGAAAGAATCCGCCCAGGACCGCGTTGATCATCCGGGTCGGCAGGTCCGGGTTGTGGTGCTCGCGGTCCAGCAGCAGGGCGCAGAGGGCGGGGCTCAGCGTCAGCGAATTGAAGGCCGATATGACAGTGGATACCGAGATGGTCAGCGCAAACTGCCGGTAGAAGGCGCCGGACACGCCGGTGATGAAGGTGGTGGGAATGAACACGGCGACCAGCACCAGGGCCGTCGCGATGATGGGACCCACGACTTCGTCCATGGCCCGGCGCGTGGCCTCGCGGGCCCGCATGCCCAGGGCCATGTTGCGCTCCACGTTTTCCACCACCACGATGGCGTCGTCGACCACGATGCCGATGGCGAGCACCAGACCGAACAGCGACAGGGTGTTAAGGGAGAGACCCAGCGGCGCCATGACGGCGAAGGCGCCGATCAGCGACACCGGCACGGCGAGCATGGGGATCAGCGTCGCCCGCCAGGTTTGCAGGAACACCAGCACGACGATCACGACCAGCAGGATGGACTCGAACAGCGTGGTGATGACCTTCTCGATGGATTGCCGCACGAACATCACGGTGTCGTAGGACAGCAGGTAGTCCAGGCCCTCCGGGAACCGGGCCTTGAGTTTCTCCATGGTCTCGATCACCGCCTTCTTGGTGTCCAGCGCGTTGGAGCCAGGCATCTGGAAAATGGCCAGACCGACGCTGGGATCGCCGTCCAGTTGCAATTCGGCGCTGTAATCCTTGGAGCCCAGTTCGATGCGCGCCACATCGCGCAGCCGGGTGATCTGCCCGTCCTGCCCGGTCTTGATGACGATGTCCTCGAACTCTCCGGGCTCGCTGAGTCGGCCCTGGGTCAATACCGTATATTGAAAATCGGTTTGACTCGGGGTGGGCGGGGCGCCGATGACCCCGGCGGCGACCTGCACGTTTTGTTCGCGGATGGCCTGGACCACGTCGCTGGCCGTCAGGTTGCGCGCGGCGACCTTGGTGGGGTCCAGCCAGATGCGCATGCTGTATTCGCGCGCGCCAAAGATGAAAATATCCCCCACGCCCGGCACGCGCGCGATGGCGTCGCGTATTTGCAGCAGCGCATAGTTGGTCATGTACACACTGTCGTAGCGCAGGTCCGGCGAAGTCAGGTTGATGACCAGACTGAGATCCGGGCTGCGCTTGCGTACGGAGATCCCCTGCCGGCGCACCTCCTCCGGCAATCGGGGTTCCGCCAGGGCCACGCGGTTTTGCACGAGCACCTGCGCTTTGTCGAGGTTGGTCCCCTGCTTGAAGGTGATGGTGAGTTGCATGACACCATCATTCGAGGACTGGCTGGACAGGTACAGCATGTCCTCGACGCCATTGATTTCCTGCTCCAGTGGCGTGGCGACGGTCCGCGCCAGCACCTCGGCGCTGGCGCCCGGATAGATGGCCTTGACCTGCACACTGGGCGGGGCGATCTCGGGATATTGCGCGATCGGCAGGCCAATGAGGGCAATCGTGCCGATCAGCACGATGAGGATGGACAGGACCGATGCAAAGATCGGCCGGTCGATGAAAAAATGGGTAAACCGGTTCATGGCGGCGGGCGTGGCGCCCCGGGTATGGCCGGCGAAGTCATGCTGGGCCGAACCATCACTTAGGAGAGGGTTGAAGCCCGTTCCCGCGGGTAAGGGGAGGTCGGATCATGATCGGGATTGCAGGTGCGGGGCTTGGCGGTTTCGGAAGTTTACCCATCATAGGGTATCTCGGTAGGCTCGGCCTTAACCTTGACCCCCGGGCGCAGTTTGGCGACGCCATCCACCACCACGGGCTCGTTGGCTTCCAGACCGCCAGTCACCACCCGAAAGGAGCCGTGCAGACCTCCCAAGCTCACTTTGCGGTAATCGACCGCGCCATCCTCGCGCGCCACCCAGACATATTTCTGATCCTGATCGGTGGTGACGGCGCGGCCGGGAATCAACAGGGCAGGGTGGGGCTTGCCGCCATGCAGTCGCACCCGGGCAAACAGGCCCGGGCTGAGCAGTTCCGACGGGTTCGGGAAGATGCCGCGGACCCGCAGGGTGCCGGTATTGGGATCCATGCGCGGGTCGGTATAGTCGATAAAACCCTGATGGGGGAAGCCGGATTCGTCGATCAAGCCCAGTTGGGCGACGATGCGGGTGTTGGCGCCGCCACGCTGCCCCGCGGCCGTGAGGCGCCGATACTTCAGAATGGAGCGCTCATCCGCATCCAGATAGACGTACACCGGATCGACCGAAACGACTGTCGTCAACAGGGTCTGATCCTCCTTGACCAAGTTGCCGACCGTGATCAGTTCCCGGCCAATGCGGCCATGGATGGGCGAGCGCACCTGGGTGAATTCCAGATTCAGCCGCGCCATCTGCACGGCGGCCTCGGCGGCGTGCAGGGTTTCCGTCGATTCGGCCAGGCCCTTGCTACGCGAGTCGAATTCCTCGTCCGAGATGGCCTTCGACAGCCGCAACCGTTCGGCGCGCTTGAGGTCATTCTGCGCCAGTTCGAGTTTGGTTCGGGTGCGTTGTAATTCCGCCTCGGTGCGTTTCAGCTCGATGGCGTAATTGCGCGGATCGATCACAAACAGGAGATCGCCCTTGCTGACTTTCTCGCCGTCCTTGAACAGCACCTGATCCAGATAGCCGCTCACCCGCGCGCGGATTTCCACGGACTCCATGGCCTCGATCCGGCCGGTATATTCGTCCCACTCCAGCACTTCCCGCCGCAGTGGCTGCGCGGTTTTCACCGAAATGGGCGGCAGGGCTTTCGGCCCCGGTTGCGGCGACGGCCCGCCCTGATCACAGGCTGTCAGACTGAGCAGCAACCAAAGACTGAGCGCGACGGCCCAAAGTCGACGCAATTCACAAAATACGACGGGATGAATCATGCGAATACCGATAGCCGACGGACTCATTCGATGTGGTAACGGTAAAAGCCTTTGATTATAGTCGTATCCCGTCAAGCGGCCGATGGCCTTGGCCGCCGTGGGAAAACCAGCCATTCCGATGGTAAGTCAGTTCCTGGTGAATCCCCCGTCGTCCGGGAGCGAATGCCGAACTCTGTTACGGAGTAGTGAACCTGACCGGGCCAGAGGGCTGGTATTCAGGCTTTCATCAAGCCGATGGCGGCCTCACCCGCCAGTGGATTCGGCCATCCAGGGTCGAAGACGAGGCTTCATCCAGAATGAACATGGTTGGTGAGGGGAATACAGAGCCGAGCGGGCGCCCGAGAAGTGGGATACGTTCATCGTCGGGTCGATTTGTATTCACTCCACTTGCCGCTCGGGTCGCGCAGGAAAAATTTTGAGCCATAGCCCATGATCAGGGTTTGTTCGTTCTGCGCCAAAAACGGGGTGGTCGGCAGCTTGGCTATGTCCATGCGATCCAGGAGGGGCACGGAGATGGAGTTGTTGTGGATCAGGTTGGCTATGAGGGTGAATGCCGCCGTATAACTGGTGGGTTTGTCGATAACAACCTGCTTCCAGTTATCCTTGCCGGGAAAATTCACCAGGTTCATGCCGGTGGGCACTATGGTGATTTCCGGGCTGGGAATTTCCCGCATGCCGGGGATTTGCAGGGCGTCCCCATGCAGGGATGCGCCATGTTCCGGCACGAACAGCACCAGGGTGGGTCTTTTGGTTTTTTTGATGACATCAAGAAACTTTTTGTAGTCGGTTATCAGTTCCTTGAGCCGGAGATTGTAGGTATCGATGGTGGAACCGCCGGTCTGATTCAGCAGCTTATTGCCGTCATGCAGGCTGATGGTGTTGTAATACAGAGCGACGGGTCCGCTGATCGAGGACCTTTTCTGTTCCAGCCAACGGGTGAGCACATCGAGATCGTCGTAGATCGGACTGCCATAAAACGCCTTCATGGCGACGCGCGCGCCCAGTTCACCCAATAAAGGCGCTACCCAGCCCCCTCTTTCGCGCATTTGCAAACTCGGCAGGAAGTTTTCATATTGACCGTCATGATTGAGCATCAACTGAGTCTGATAACCGGCCCTAGCAAAAGCGTCATGAACATAACATTGTGAAGCTGTTGCAGTGTAAAGAGACTCATGAGGTTGCAGGCCACAGGTTCCGCGCATTAACCTGATCGCGGCGGGACCGCTGTAACTCGCGCCGGAATTGAATTTTTTGAAGAGCACGTCAAAATCCGCGAACATCGGGCCAATATCGGCGGGCTCTATATCTGTCCAGGCCAATGAGCAGATATGAAAGAGGATGATGTCAAAAGCGGTTTCAGGACTAGCCTTGACAGACTCAAGCCCGACACTGATTTTGGCTTGATCCGCATAGAACTCCGCAAGCACTTTGTCGAGATTCTTGTCCGAGGTATCGAGATTGGCGATGGTTTCCGCTCCGCCATTCGTGGAATCCGTATCGCTACAGGCCACATTCTCCTGCTCCGGTGAATGATTGGCCGGGTTGTATTTCTGGAGAATGTCATTGATCGGGTGGGAGCCCAGCATGAACAACAATACGAAGGAGGTGATGCGGAGCTTCAATCCCAGGACGGAAATGACCAGAATCGCCAGAAAGAGACCCTGGACAATTTTCGGATTGATGAACCTGGAGACGAGTTCCAGCATGTATTCGGCCGTGAAACCCTTGAGCGAGGGAGCCGCGGAAAGCAGGCGCTGGAAGCCAGGCAGTTTGGAGTCATAGTACAGGTGGGTTGTGGCCACGAGAATGCCGAGCACGATACGGTTCAGCCGCAGAAACCGGTTCTTGATCGGGATGATCAGAACCAGGGCGAACAGGATGTTGGCCAGAACATGAAAGTCAATATAACCGATCCAGAACAGGATCAGCTTGCAGATAAAGTAATAATTCCAGAGTCCCATAAGCCTAGAGCCTATAAAGTATTAATAAATGCCAACCATAACTCAGGCACTGAAGCTCGAAGTCTTATGCCGGATAACATCGCTGACGCTTTGATAGAGGAACTGCGCCAGTATCCTATAGCCTTTCAGGGATTGGGTCAGCACCTCCCTCAGACTGTTGAGCGGCTTATCCACGACCAGCACATTAAGCCAGTCGGCCCAGGCGTCGGCCTTGGAAAAAGTACAGCGGATGTAATTGGCTTCGTTCGATAGCGAAGGAAAAGCGAGACTCAGGTTTAGGCGTCGATCAGTCACATAGACCACATGAGCGGGAAAACAAAATTCCTGATCGCCACGATGAAGACCCACCGACACCAGCAAATCCTTGTCGATTTTGGCCCCTTGCGGATATTTCAAACTCAATCCGGTGGCAGAGAAATCCAGAGTCTCGGTCGCCCATGTTCTGCCATCCGGTAGATAAAGGACCGCCGTTAAGTTGGCTGGTACACGATGCGCCTTGCGTATCTGGCGCGCTTCCTTGGAAACCGCGAAGGCTGCCCCGGTAATGATGACATTGTAGACCGTCCATAGTATGTTCATGAGGACCACTCCGTATTCAAAGGTGTTCCACCAGAATAGCCGTACGATACCGAACGAGAGCCCAGCAATATTAAGGGCTGATAGTAGGGTATAAGGAAACGATATTTTCAAATCGACATAGGATTTTTCGATCAGACCTCCCTTGGGAGTAACATTGAATGTGCCGAGTTTTGGGTTGATCATGGCCAGAGTTGTCGGCGCCATGATGTATATGGCTAATACGGTTTCATAGACTTCGGCCCAGAAGGAATGTCGGTACCTGCCCAGAAGCTTGGAGTTGGCCATGTTGGTGAAGGTGATATAGGGCATCACATACAGGAATAGTAACCAGACCTCGGCACGAATGAAGTGATATTCGAAGAATAGATAGCCGAGGGGCGCGGTCAGAAATATGAGCCGTGGAATCCCGAACAAGAAATGCAGCGAGGCGCTGCCATAGCATAATCTCTGATACAGCGACAACCCCTTGCCAAACCAGGGGTTATCGGTGCGAAAGATTTGCACCATGCCCCGGGCCCAGCGTATGCGTTGGCCGACGTGTCCCGACAGGCTTTCGGTGGCGAGGCCGGCGGCCAGAGGAATATTCAGATACAGGCTTTCATAACCCAGTCGGTGCAGTTTGAGAGCGGTATGAGCATCCTCGGTGACGGTTTCCACCGCCACTCCGCCGATTTCGACCAAGGGTTCGCGTTTGAGTATGGCGCAGGAACCACAAAAAAACGAAGCGTTCCATAAATCGTTACCATCCTGCAGCAAGCGATTGAACAGATAGCCTTCATTGGGAACCTGTCTGAAACTTTTAAGATTCCGCTCAAAAGGATCAGCCGAAAAAAAATGGTGGGGGGTTTGCAGCAGGGCTCTGTTGGGGTGGTCAATCATCCAGCCCATCGTGAGTTGCAGGAATGTACGGGTGGGAATATGATCGCAATCGAAAATCGCAATATAATCACCGCTGGTCTTCATCAAGGCATGATTGAGATTGCCTGCCTTGGCATGCGCATTATTATCCCTGACAATGTAATGTACGCCTGCCTGCCTGGCAAATTCACGAAATTGATCACGATGCCCATCATCAAGAATGTAAACATTCAGTTTATCGCTGGGCCAGTCAATCCCTTGAGCGGCAAATATGGTGGGCTTGACAACCTCCAGAGGTTCATTATACGTTGGGATAAAGATATCAACACTGGGCCAACGTTCTACCTGCGGCGGCATGGAAAGCGGAGGCCTGCGCAAAGGCATGATGCTTTGAACATAACTCAACAGGGCCACCAGCCAGGTGTAGCTTTCAGCCATGATCAGCAAGTAGGCCAAAACGTGATCCCCGAAACTCTCGACATCCAGTGTCTTCAGCAAGCGCCATGAGGCATAGCGGAAAGTGGCAATGATGGCGAGAGCAACGAGACTGATATTGGATACCAGGGTGGGAGCGTTGCGGTAAAAAAGAACGAAAATGAATGTTATGGATGCAAATATGAATTGCTGATTGACGTTCAACGGCGTGGTTATGACAACCACGAATATGGGTGTCAGGAGAATCAACAGCAGGCTGGATGAGACGGACCTTCCGGCGATTACGGATTTATCGAGTTCGACAACGACCGGCATGAGCCGGGTGTTGAACAGATTCTGCAATCGAAAGAATATGCTCCGCGAGTAGCTGACCATCTTCTGGAAATACCATGAAAGATAGTGCTGCTGTAAAACAGGCAGAACAAACAGATAATAAAGCCAGGATCGGTAATCCGTAGGATCTTCAACACCGATGTGTCCAGCTAATTGCCTGAAGCCTTGAATACGATACAGGATATGAAGACGAGGATTCCTCAATACCCCAGGACGACTGGCAACAAAAAACAGACTGTATATCCAGGAATGGATGCTTGACATGTCTTTGACAGCGAGTTCGCGTGCCAAGGCATTTTTTATACGTTTCATGACCAGTTTTGCTACGGTCGAAGATGGTTTCCGGGAGTCAGTCCGCCATGCTTAATCGGTTTTTAAGGAACCGAGAAAGCGCCGCAATATCCCGATTGGCTTGACATTCATAGGCATACACACTCAAGGGTAGTTCTTTGGCGATGGCTTCACGATAATTCTCGTCCCGATGAATTGCGTAAGGTAATATTGTGATATTCGTCTTTTGTCTCACGATATTGATGATGTCGCAGGATAATTCGGAGCGACTATCGATCAAATTCCATAGATAGACCAAATCCGGACGAAACTCGCCAGATCGACTCCTGAATATCTTGTTATAACCTTCATCGATGACTTTAATGTCGGCTATCACTCCAGGGTGCGGGGTGATGACGCCGATGACGAGATGTGAGATTGCCAACGCCAGATTGGCGGACAGGGACGGCATCCGACTGGAATCCATCAGCATCAGTTTGGCGCCAAGCGGACAGGCGGCGACTAGACGCGCCTGGAATGCGGAGGGTTTGATTTTCCGCATGATCTCGCCTAAGTGCTCGCATTCCAAACCGTATCCTAGTGACTGAAATCTGACACCGTAGAAATTGGTGAGGAAAGTTCCATATTGGTGATCCATCAAAGGTAAACCAGACGATCCGATAACCTGCGTGTCAGGGATGAACAAGTGCATCCCCAGGCGATGTCCGGGATCAAGGTCTATGGCCACCACAGGGCTATCCACCGATGAAAGCGTATGTGCAATGTTGCCGATCAGGCTGGATTTACCACAACCGCCGCTGCCGGAAACGAACGAAATGATCTGCATGCTACTGGTCAGCCCTTGATTTCGCGGTATAGAATGGCCGAATGAAATGAGCTTTTTTATTGGGATTCATCGGGGAGATTTGTCGCAAAAGCCTGCGTAATACAGCGCCTGGCAGACTCGCATAAAAAAAGATATATAAATACCCTATAATCAGACCTATAAAAAAGTAAGTTACAAAGTTATTAATCAGGTTCTGAAGGAGTACTTCCGAGACTATCATCTGCGCGCTTTAGTATGTTTGCCAAAGTATAGTGAATAATCGACCGGAGCGTCCAGCTTGGCGGCTTGTTGCAACTTCTCGATGGTATCACGAATGCCTTCGAACGAAGTGATTTGAGTTGCATAAGAATATAATGGATCAACGCCTGGCGAAAACAGGCTGACCAAGGCTGTAGTGATATCCGGGGATCGACAGGCATACAAAAAGATATAAATAGCGCTTTTGTCGGCGCTTATGACATCGCTTGATCTTTTTGGCTGAAAATCCCTGATGGCATCGACCATGGGTATATCAGGTAACAATTCAAGTTTTATCAAAGCACTTTGAATGTTCAATATCCTCGAATGCTCCAATTTTTCACTGACGAATTTGCAGAATTTATTTACCGGCAGATAGCCTGAAATCTCGGCGCCACCAAGGATTTTGTTTATTTCCTCGTCAGTGATGCTGGCGTCCGGTTTATAGCAAGCCCCTTTCAGAGACTCGATGGCGCGTAATAGTCGGGAAGTGCTATCGCTTCTGGAAACCACCATGTTGGCGCCAGAATTCAGCAGGACGGCCTCTTGGTAGTATCGTAGCGAGACATTTCTTTCCCTTACGATAATCTTTAAGGTGGGGCCAGTGAGCTGCCTTACTGAATTCAACCTATTCAGGATATCCAAGAGTGTGAGGGATTTTTCGTAGGTGATGATCACCGTTGCGGCTACCGCGGCGCCGAGAGATGAGAGCAAGTGATCAAAATCATCAAAGATCGTCCAGGATTCTGGATAATGATTCTCGCCCCGCACGTCCTGACGAGTCATCAGCACCTGATCTTCGTCGGGAGCGTAGAGAAGTTTCCCTACCCTGGCGTCTATGCTTGCCCCATCCGCCTGCAGAGAATAAAGCTCCCTATGAAAATAGATGCCATAGTTTTTATTGGCTATATTGGTTTTCTTGCTGTTCCAGAACTCGATATTCCAGGATAAGCGAAGGGAATCAGAGTTCAACTCCGCCATGCCATCGAATATCAGATGGCGACGAAAGGCGTTAAAACAGGGATGGGTATAGATATCCGTTTGCGAACTCATGAACAAGGCAGTGTGTTTCCATAGCCTGGTCCATTTTATGAGTTTGTAACCGATCGACTCGAGGTCTATGTCTTCGTCCCAGCCTATATCCTGCTTGGTGGCATCAACAATAATGATGGACTTAGGCCTGGATACTATATTTTCTATTTCTATAAATAATTGGTTTGCACCATAGAGCTTGAGATTATTATGCAGGGTTCCCACGAATTCAGTAAAGCGGATGGATGCCAACAGATCAAGGCCCATCTGTCTTTCAAGTTCTGACAGGGATTGATACCAATCCCTTGGATTATGCGCAATAAATACGATCTCCTTATCGATCTTCAGAAATGCTTCAATATTCCGCAAGATAAATATATTACGGATAAGTTTGTTAGTGATGGTTATGCCATAGATGCCACCCTGTGTCAGGCTTGAAGCGACATTGGGCAGATCCTGAATGGCAACTTTACAAGCGGATTCCGGAGCAGGAAAAAACCTCATGGAGGTTTACCCTTTGGCGTCAGGGTGTCGTCGGGCATGATCTGAACTCATTATGGATATCATGTAATATATAGGTCGGCCATGCAGTCAATGTAGATACTGGGTATAGGCTATGAATTGCTCGATTGTTCTATGTCATTGTTTCTGTGTTAGCACTCTTCATGAGCAGTTTGACGAGGTTGGTTAACGGACGGCGCTAAGACCAGGTAACATTTCCTACAATGTTTTCGCATCCATATCCAGGAGGAGTTGATTATTTATTTGATTTTTAAACAGTGGCCAGCGCTCACAACCCTCATCGGCCATTTCCGACTGCAGGATTTCATGGTAATCAATTCTAGTATTCTTCATATCAAGCGCGTTCAGCAAGTCCCTGACGTCTTTCGGTTCGTGGACCATGGTTCATCCTAAAAACGGTAATATGGTAATAAAGGTTCGGGTGGGTACGGGATGGATTCAGTTCTTGGAGCAAAGGAGTATCTAAAATAGGCGCCACCATAATTTGGGGTATAAAATGGTGATTGCGCAAACATGAAATGTGCGCCAATGAATAAATCCGGCAGCAATTGATACTCAACATTACCACTGACTCCAAAACTGAGGGCGGTACCAGTGGATGCGGAAAATGAGGCATTGTTATTATAGTCGGAATACTGGAGCTCAGGGTTCAAAGGGTATAGTGGGCCTCCGCTTTCACTTGAGTACGAATAGTTGACATAACCCCTAAGAAGATAGGAGAGATCATTCCACCGCCCGGTCCAGAAGATAGGCGGCCCAATGGACAGATAGGTTTGCGGACTCCAGTAGCCACCATGCCCAAATGTATAGTGTCTTTGGTTGTTGGCAAAACCCCAATACATAGCGGCAAGGCCAATTGACAACCTCATGTCTTCCCTGTTGATGAAGGTCCAGTCCGCGCCAGTCCTGAGCATGAGGTCGGCATTGGTCTTGACGTTTTGACCCTCCAGGTAATGAGCGCCACCTTGGGTGAAAAAACCGAAGGCGCCAAATTCCTCCGTTGCGAAATCCCTGCCGGCATAAAAATTGAGCCCATTCGATCTCACTCCGCCCCAGGTTTCTCCAGTGACCGGGTCATGAACGCCTGAATAGGCCAGAAGACTATTGGATACAGGTCTTCGCGCGAGTTCGACAGAATAATAGAGCTTATCCCAACTACCCGAGTAATACGCGCCACCGACAATACTGCTCACCGGGAAGCCGAGGGGCGTGGTTCCAATGTCCAACCGCCAGTTATCGTTGGTGTAACCGATGGCCAAAGGTCCGCCATAGGCGTATTGGTTTTCGGTGGCGGGCAAGGTTCTGACTATCCCTTGGGAGCGACTTTTGTCGAATCCGGCCACCACCGATGAGTCACACACCGGTCCAGTGTTGCCTGATGACGAAGGCAGACACAAGGCGTTGATTTTGCCAAAATCCGCCGCATCATCAAAATTGTTAAGATGCAGGTTGCCTGCCGTTAGATAGACAAGATCCGTTTGTACAAACACATGCCCTTCATAACCCACTGGATACCTGATTATGTGCGGTATATCTATGTTGATGATCTCGGATATGCCACTGGTTCCGGACAGTTGTCTGATATCAAACCCGCTTGAATAGTAACCGTATTGTCGCCTTTGCAGCTCGATCGAATCAAGTTTTGCCTCGAAGATGGATTCCTTATCCGATTCCGATAGGGTTTTGTCATTATTGGTGACACTTATAGCCTTGTTCAGAAAGTTCAAGGCTTCCGCATAATTTTGTTGGGATTTCTCAATGCTGGCAGCCTTGAGCAAAGCATCGCCGTCGTATTGATTGGCGAGCAATAACTGATCTATTATGCTCCTTGATTTCTCATAATCGTGTTTTGAAAGCTCATAGGCCAATACACTTCGCTCTTGCACGAGATGACCTGGCGTTGCTTGTTCGAGTTGCTCCAGAATTGATAGGGCCTGCTCCTTGTCACCGAGTTCATATAGGCATTGAGCTTCGCCCAGTTTTGCCTTGAAGTTACGAGGTTCTCCCTTCAGTACTTTTTCATACATCACATAGGCTTCGTCATACTTGTCCGCCAAATAGAGTATGTCAGCCAGCGTGAGTTGCAGGCTAGTATTATCCGGAGTTTTATCCAACGCGCTCTGGAGTACTTCGACCGCTTTTTCCGGATGCGAGGAACGGCGCAGTATCCATGCCTGGCTAATCGCGCCTCTGGCACGCATAGCGTTCAATTCGGCCTTTTGTGCCTGAGTGAGACTGTTTGAAGCTTCGACCTGGGCAAGGTAGGCTGTAAATTCGTCAAATCGATCATGGTGAAGCAGATAATTCAGATAAGTCAATTGGCTGTTTCGAGGATCCTGGTTTTTGGAGACGATCCTCTTGGCCAGTTGGTCGGCGTGCGAGAAATCGCCCATCATTGCCCAGGCTTCCACGCATTCCCAGGCCAGATCATCGTTCTGTATGGATTCTGCTTCCAAATGCCTCAACTTTTCCATGGCCCGCGCGGTATGGCCATTCCGGTATTCATCGAGGCTTTGAGCAATATCCATACGCAATTTGGCTTTCCCCTTCAGATTGTTCATGGCTTCTGAACGTTGATTCTCAGGTATCGCCTCCATGAGCTTCAGCACTTGTTCATCCTCTCCTGCTCTGCTCAGGATAAGGGATTTGGCATATTTTGTTTCCACATTATCTGGCGCCTGGTTGAAAACAGCCATGGCTTCCTGCTGTTTTCCTTGAGCCAGATAATGTGATGCCAAGTCATGGCGCAGCCATCCCGAGTCGGGTAACTCCTTGATTGAAGACATCAGGTGAGTCTCCAATTCGGCTGTTTTGCCATGCTTTTCCAATTCTTCCGCTTTTTGACGATACACATTGGCCTTGCGTTGCTCGAGTTTATCCTTGGCCACAGATCCAGAAGCGGTCAATGTTTGCAGTATCCTTGTGGCTTCCTCCAAACGGCTATTTTCGAGATAAGCATCGAGAAGTCCGACTTGCGCCTCGGTGTTGCCACTCTCCGCGGCGAGTATGGATTTATAGGCGGCTTCCGATTTTGCATGATCGCCGATAGCGGCATACAACTCCGCCATGGTCAGCCTGGTCGATACGGACCGTTTGGACTCCGGTATGGCGGCATAGGCATCGAGCGCGGATTGATTCTCACCTATATTTCTCAGGAACAGGGCCTTGGCTGAAATATATTCAATATCCCTGGATTTCGCCTGAAATAGACTTTTCCCTCGTTCCTTGTCACCGCGCAGAGCATATAAGGCAGCCAGTTCATATCTCAACCATGGCGATGCGGGAATCTTTTGAAAAGCCATGGATACCACGCCTTGCGCGGTTTCCAGTTGATTGGCTTTAATCAGCCGTTTTGCTTCCTGTCTGACCACGCTGATGTAAACGTAGTCAATGGCGGTGGATTTTGGATATTTGGATTTGTATAACCGGGCATAATCCAGGGCGGCCTTGGTTTTACCCAGCGCTGCAAGGGTTTCAATCTTGCCTGCGGCAGCCCTGTTGCTCGATTGATCCTTCAGCAGAACCTTGTCATACAAGTTCAGAGCATTCAATAATTTCCCGTCCTTTAGATATAAGGAAGCCAGCTTGAGCTGATATTCTGTATCTTTCGGGTCGAGTTTGATGGCTTCCTGCAGGCATCGGTAAGCCAGGGGGAAATCCCGTTTCTTGAGGGCCTGTTCCGCCTGAGCAAACAGCTTTTTCGCCCGTTGATTCTTGAGTTTCTGATCGCGCTCCAGCGACTGCTCCTTTGTCAGTATGAGTTGGGGTACGGTCTCCTTGGGAAATTTCTTGATGAACTGCTGGAACAATGGTTCAGTGCTGGGTGTACGCTCAAGTTTGGATAAGCCTCTACTCCAGACCCGCAGCAATTCCACGGGTTTGATGTCGTCCCTAACCGACAGCGCGGCGACTTCCTTGACACCCCGGATCAAGGTATCCGATTCACTGATCAGCATGTTGGCCATTTCCAATTTGGGCAAGGGATCACTGGGTGATTCCTTGGCCAACTTCTGGAAACCTGACATGGCCACAATCTCGTAACCCGGTATTTTCGAAAGAATGCGATAGTAGCGAAGCCCCATGGGTCCGGTTGGCGCGCCCCGTGGGAATAGCTTTTTCAGGTCCGTAATGATATGGGACTTGTCCTCGCTGGCCTGGCGGCTCTGGAACTCCAGAGTCGAGAGGGCCAGTCAGTCACAGCCAGTGATTTACACGCTGATGCGACGGGCTTTTCAGGGCTGGCGGTTCCATGGCTTTCGTGGCACGATTCACAATACACATGAGTCGATTCGCTGGATGTTGAATCGCACGCAATGGGTGAGCCGTTCATGCTTCGACGTTGTTCGGCACGAACGGCTTTTCTGTATTCCAACTTGCCGCTTTTTGGTTCAATCACTTCCCCTCCAGCCAGCGCGGGGGGGTGAGGGTCGGGACTGATTGCTTATTCAGAGGGCTATAATGCGACTCGTTACGCAATATTCAGTATATCGAAGTGTGAGTTCGAATGGTTTTTACTCCCGGAGCAGGGTTGCCAAGGCGTCCGATACAACAGCTAATCCCCCTTGCATCCAGTCCATGAAACGGCGGCGCGTGGTTTCCGCGCTCAGCACCAGATGGTCGAATACTCTTCTTGGCGGGAACCGGGGATAACGTAACCTGGCATGAAATTCGAGAATGATTTATAAGCTCAAATTGGTTTCTGTCTGGATGCGGACGATGAGAATCATGGTTTTGGCCATGCTCAGCCTTCCTATAACCGGGTGCCAAGCGCCTGAGCGGAAATTGCCAATAACCGACAGTCCAATTCACACCATTAAGGATTCGCAACGGACTGTTGACCGCGACTACCTTCTGTCCCCGGGAGACCAGATTCAAGTCATTTATCAGTTTCCGGACATCAGGGAGGATCAATATCATCTCGCCATTGGTGATCAACTGAGGGTGGAATTTCTTGAGTACCCGCGGTTTGATCGAACCGTGGATATACGCCCGGATGGCCGTATTACTATTCCCTATGAGGGGGACATCGATGCCGCTGGATTGACAACCGCGCAATTGGCAAGCGCCATCAATAAGAGGTACTCCAAACTGATGCGACGTCCTCACTCCTCGGTCAGCCTCATTCGCTATGGTCAGCAGGTGCGTGAACTGAAGGACGCCATCAATACGAGCGATCGCGGCATGAGCCGGCTGATACGCGTCAATCTGGATGGCAGGATCAGCCTGCCCCTGCTGGACGAACCGATCGCCGCGGCTGGACTCACCATGGAGGAATTACATCGGCGGATCACTACCGGCTACCAGAGCATCAGCCCCTACATGGTTGCCACCTCAACCTTGATGGAAGCCACGGGAAATCTCATTCATGTGTCCGGTGCGGTTGGGAAGCCCGGCTTTTATGAACTAACGCGTCCAACGAACTCGCTCCAGGCCATCGCCACGGCAGGAGGCTTGACCAGCCATGGGATGTCCAGGTCGGTCTTATGGATCAGCCGCGATGAGAGGCGTTACCCCGTAGGGCGTATCCTGGACCTTGACAAACCCGTGGAAAAAGGCGACCCCGGATACGAAGTACTCATGCGACAGGGGGATGTCCTGTATGTACCCTCTCAACCGCTGACTCGGGCGGATCTGACGGCGGATTACCTTTGGCGCATTATCCCGGTGAATCTGAGGCTTTTCTACAAAGCCCCTGCAAGAACGTCTTCATAACTCAACAGGACGCCCGTTTGGAGTATTTGACCCGATTATGCCGGTAGCATTTGAAAAAACAGAATGGCTATGAAAATACGTTGGCCAATGTTTGGTGGGTCGTTAAAAATGGAAATGGGCAAGGCACATTGGACGTCGGCCGCAGCCCTCCGCGACCAGTGGCACGGGCTCCTGTATACCACCCGAACAGGTGTGCGGGAGCTGACTGAATTCCGTGACCCGACTGGATGGTGCTGATATGTATGATATCCCGTGGATGACCAAAATATCCAATCTTTGGAACGAATGCTTTCAGAGGTATTTCCGTTTACCCACGCCAGGAAACCATCAAGGATTGACACGCCATGGCTAAAGAAATCGCGGTCATGACGAACATTCCATACCGGCAGATATTCTGCGATTTGGTCAGTGTATTTTTTTTCAAAAAGCAATTGTTTCTCGGGATATTCCTCGGCGTCATCCTCGTCGCGCTGGCCGTGGCCCTGCTGGCTCCGCCTATCTACACCGTTAGCGCGGATTTTTTGCTGCAACCCGCTCAGTCGAAATCCTACCTGCCGGATGGGGGCTCGCAAGATGTCTACATCGATGCCCGGCTACCGGAAAAGGACATGGAGACCTATGTCGTTCCCCTGAAATCGTCGGAATTACTCAGACAGGTGGTGATCCGTTCCCGGCTTGCCGGTGCGGACGACGAGGTCGCCATAGCCAGGTTAACCGATCATCTTCGATCGCATCTCAAGGTGGAAGTCCGTGGAAAATCGAATACCGTCCGCGTCAGCCTCGGGGGGGGCGACCCGCGGGTGATTACCCAGCAACTGGGGATTCTGGTGGATGCCTATCTTCAATATCACATGCGGCCAGCGCCGGGCGACCTGACTTTTTTTGAGCAGCGAAGCGCCTTGCTCCAGCGTCAGTATGAAAAGCTGAGTAATTTGGTGGGACAAACCATACGGCAGAAAGGACTCATCGATCCTGTCACACAAAAAGAAAGTGAACTGAGCATTACTAGGGATCTGGAACTGCGCAAGAATGCCCTGATGACCGAACTTATCACGGTAAGCGACAGGCGCAAGAGCGTCGAGAAAGCCTTGCAAGGCTTCCGCACGACGGATCGCTTGATCGGCCTGCCCAAGGAGATCATTAACGATTATCCCGCCATGACGGAGATGGATAAGACCCTGACGCAACTCATCATCGAGCTGCGCCGCGCGGATCATGATTTTGTGCCGGGCTCCTGGCCAGTAGTGGAAGCCAAGGCCCATTATGCGGATATGCGGCGACAGGGCCGCCTTTATCTGGAGCAAATCCTGGGTGACCTGAATATGCACGAGACCTCGCTCAAACAGGCCGTGACCGCCATGGGCAGGCAGATCAGCGGTATTCAGGGCAAAGCCCTGAATACCGCCAGCGCCGCCCCCGAGCTGGACCGGCTGAAACTGGAATTGGAGCTGCTGAAGGACCAGTACGTCTTGTACAGCAAGAACAGGGATGAGGCGCGAATCCGCGAGGTCAAGGATAGGGCTTTAGCCGTGGATATCAGCTTGGCCGCCGCGCCCCAGCCACCCCTGCGTCCAGTCTTTCCCAGACTGGCGCTATTGTTGCCGGCCGGTATCCTGCTAGGTTTGCTGTTGGCCATGGCGGGTAGCGCTATCGCCTACCGACTGGAGCAGAGGTTGCGAACCCCGACTGACATCGGACTGCACACCCCGTTATGCTGTCTGGGTGAACTGGAGCGGGCGGCCGTACCCCACCCATCAAGCTCCTCATCCGATGAAAGGGGGGCCACATGACATCCTTCTATGACATACTCTACCGCCGCCCTGGCCAGATGAGAGCCTCGGAACAGGAAGCCGGCCCTGACAACCCCGATGAAACAGCGCTGGATGAAGCCAGCGGGAGGGAGCCTGAGTCCGCCATTCATGGCTCCAGCCACTCGTTTGCCGTGTGCGGGGACCCTGCCCAAGCAGACATGGCCCCGGCCCCACCACTGCGATGGACGCATCGCCGGACGCCACAGATACATCGAATCGCCCTGAATCTGCTTGGCCGCTGGGCGCTGGAGGGCAATATTTGCCTCGCCTTTGTCGGGATTTCCCCTCGTGCGGGTGTCACAACCCTTTCGTCTCTATTGGCTCAACACCTGGCATCCAGGATTGGCGGCAGCCGCACCCTGTTTGTCGAAATGAAATTCGATCCCGGGCATGCTCCCGCAACGGCCAGCCATGCCTTGGTCCACATCGGAGATACCCTTCCGGATAAACTATGGCGCGTACCGCGCGCCTTGACCGTGCTCACCATCCTGCCCCGTCCGCCCCTGACAACCCAGGAGAGAACTGCCTGGTTACAGGCGCTGATTCAGCAGGCGCGTCTGGCGTTCGATCACATCATCTTCGATGTCCCACCCTTTCAGCTATCACCCGAGACCGGTGTCGTCGCAAGGGCGTCAGACAAGCGGGTGCTGGTGCTCAAGAGCGGAACTTCTCAAACCGCCGTCAACAGCCTCGTGGCTGAGCTCGATGACCTGGGCATCCACCTGGATGGTGCGGTGCTCACATTCCGGGAGTATCCCTTTCCAGGCTGGCTGACTGACTTCGGTTGAAGCCCTCCGCCGGGATTCGTTCCGTCGGTCTGATTACCACCCTGATTGCATGGGTGTGAATATCGCATAGGCCTCCGGCCACTCTGCAAGGTGAGCCAGACGGCGCTGGATTCTGCCATCCTGGGTGTCAGGCGGCTGCTTTCCGGGACCTATCGGAGTTTCCCCGGCAAGACCGCGCCGGGTCAAGGCAGGCTTTCCCGGGGTGAGGACCGGAGGTTCAATGGCGAAAGACAATCCGGGCAGGCAATTCGCGAATGACCAGCGGGCCTTCCGTCCATGGGATGGACGTGCCGTTCACCTCGATCTCGCGGACAGGGTGGGGCAGGGGAGGGTCGACGACGATGCCTGTCGATGGCGCCTTCAGTCCCGCCTCGATGTGCATCCGGGTTTCGCCAGGGTCGGGCGCCTCCAGGCCGTAGGTCAGAGGGCCAAAAGGGGTGTGCAAGCCTTCGATGCCGACGCCCCCTGGAGCTTCCACCCAGGATCGCGGCAGGCCGGCGGCCAGCACCAGTTGATCTTTGGACTTCTCGTAGGCGAACAGTGCCAGGAACGCCTGGATGTACTCCGCGCCGACCCAGGTATGAGGGAGATCGCCGATGAAGTTGGCCGCCGCGGCATTCCGCCAGACTACCTCTGGCCATTGATTCCAGGCGGCCGGCCTCCGACCCTCGAACAGGGATTGCAGGCTGCTGAAAGCCGCGCCCCGTTCTCCCAGTCGGACTAGGGCGGTTACATTGCGAAACTCATAGGGGGCATAGGCCTGCCAGTTGGACTTTCCGGCGGTCCGGGCCTGGAGTTCCGTCACATAACGGGCGAAGGTTCGTCTCAGCCAGGGCAGCAGGGCAGGGGAGTCGCCAACGCCAAGGCTGGGGGCGATCGCCGTGGAAGTGGGGTCCAGGTCGCCCAGTTCCGCGCAGCCCGGCACGTAGTCGATCCTGGCATGGGCCTGGGTCAGGGCAATCGAATGCTCGACATCGCCGTGGAGGGCGTCCCTGATCTCGGCATACCGGCGTGCCCGTGCCGGATCGCCCATCCGGTTGGCCAGCCAGGCGGCGTCATCCAGTCCGCGTACCGCCCAGAAATCGTCCCAGTAGGAGTGCATGGGCTTGGCGACGTAGCCCTCGTGACTGGCCGACTCGGGGAGCAGCCCATAAAAACGCCGGGCCTCCCCCTGGGTATAGGCGCTAGCCAGCCGCTGCTCGCGCAAGGCGATCAGGTAGTCGACACCGCGCACGACGTGTGGCCAGAGCGTTTCCAGGAAACGACGATCACCGGTATAGCGATAGTAGTTGGCTACCGTAAAAAGGAACGCGCCCACGCTGTCGTGCTCGATCATGCTGTCCGGCCCCCAGGGGTCCACACAGCAAGGAACCGCGCCATCCGCGCCCTGATAGCGGACGTACCAACGGAGGAATTCTCGCACCTCCGCCGCATGGCCAAAGGCGAGGAGGGTTGCGGAGGTGATGGCGCCGTCGCGAATCCAGGTGCGGCCATAGCGGCGCGAGCCGGGCCGCAACGCCGGTCCATCGCGATGAATGAGGATGTAAGCCAGTGTACTGCGCACGGCCTGGACCAGGTCTGCCGCGGCGGGCGGCGCCCGGAATTGGACGCCATCCAGTTCCCGGGTCCACCGGCGGGCGGTCTCGTGATAGGCCTGTTCCCAGACCTGGGTGGGACCGGCGTCGCGGAGGGGCCGGGTAACGGCTACCGAAGCGGTGCGCTCGGGCAGCGCGAGAATGACCTCCCGGTCGGCGCCAGGCGGCAAGTGATAGGCATAACGCAGCGCACCGCTGGCCCAGCCCAGCGCATCGTCCACCGCCTGGGCCTGAGGTACCGCATCCCGGGCCAGATCCGCCGTGATCGGGTAACCGTCGAAACCCGCGACACCCGCTTGGGCGGGGGGCGTCATGGGAATGACAGCGGCATGACCATCGACCCAAAGGGCGCCCTGACGAAAACTCAGGCGGTGTATGCGTGAGACGCCGCCGGTGGTGTGCAGCGACTGCCAGGGCGGATTGACCAGAAAGGGCCGCGTGAGCAGAAACAGGCTGACGTCGACCGGTTTCTGGCCGGTGTTCTGAAGGTGATACCGGGCAAGCAGGGGATATGCTGCTCGCGTATCCGCCAGCGCGGTCACGGTGAGGGCGAGATCACCATACGCGAGACGTACCGAGGGAATTGGCAGATCGCCGCGCGCCAGCGAGGGACTCGGGATCGCCTCGGCCCAACTCAGGAGTTGGCCATGGGCATACAGAAATGGCTCCATTGAAAACGAACCCTCCTCGGGTTCCAGTTGGCCGTCCACGCTGAGCAGCGCCTCGCGCGCCGCTCCCGCAAGTTCCGTACCGGGACTGCCCGCGATGGTCCAATAGGGCTGCTCGCCCAGAAGGTAGCGGGGATAGTGCCCGCGCGGCGATTCCCTGGCGACCCGCTCAAACAGCCGGTTGGCCGAGGCGCTGAAATCCAGCGGCTCCACACCGAGATGCCTAATTCCATAACCCCGGCCGCTTCCTGGCGGGCCTCCCAACAGACGGAGACGGAGATAGCGGGACTCCGCCTCACGCAGCGGCAGGTAATCGCGCTGGCCATTGCCGTGTTGCACGGTATACGCCAGCGTCCAGGTCTTGCCATCGTTGGAGCGTTCGACCCGATAGTTCGAGGCGTAGTCCCGCTCATCCCAATCGATGATGAGGCCGCCATATTCCCGAGGGCTCTGGAAGTCGAGTACCAGCCACTCGGGCTTGCGGCGGGCCGCGCTGTGCCAGCCAGGGCCGGGCGGCGCCTCGTTGACGCGCTCGGGCTGGCGTTCCGGCTGGGCGCTCGATGCGGTGACTTGAGGCGTCCCGCTGTAGGGCTGGTCGACCGGGAGCGGTTCCAGGCGGAGATCATCGATCAAAAGCGTACCCCGGCCACCCGCGCCCCGCCCGATGACGAATTCAAGATAGCCGAGTTCCCTGGGTCTGCCGCCACCCGCCGGCCCCCAGCCAAACTCGAACCGCCGCTGCTTGATCCTGACGTCCCGCCAGGTCACCGGAACGCTGAATTCGGGATCGGTGTAGCGCCAGACATTCTGGCCGGCGGCATCCACCAGGCGCAGTTCCAGCGGATAGCGGGGGCTCGTGCTCCGCAACTTCAAGCGGATCGCAAAGTTCTCCGGCAGGGCGATGGGGATGCGCTTATGGACGATGATCTCGCCACCCCCCTGGGTGAAATCGAAATCGATGCGCAGCGCCGAGCCTCGTGGCGCCCGATCCCGGGTGACCCTGACCAGAGCGCCGCGCGCCGGGACCGTGCTCCAACCGGTCACGGCATCGAAGTTGTCGAGTACCTCAATCGCGGCGGCAGGCGCGGCGATGAGTGTCAAGGCCAAAACAGGAACCAACACTGCCCTCACGTTAACCTCAGATGAAATTGAGCGCACCAGCATTGAGAATCACGGCGCATGAACGCCATCGGGAGCCTGAAGGATACGATACGAAGAGACAAGGATCATACCAAGCGCCTGTCGGGAGGGACGCAAGGCCTTCATCGCACCCGCCATTCTCTGTGACTCAGACCTCGTCATGGCCCTGGAGGGCGAAATCCAGCGCCCTGTCTGGCAGCCATATTGCCAACTAAATCCCTGAATCCGTGTCTATTGGCCCAGGCAGGTTCTCGTTCCAGTGACTGGAATCGGGATTGACGGGGGTTTGCCAAGTATCTGGCTAGACTAAATGAGTATCGCCGGGGATCGACACCACACTACTTAGGTCAATTTCTGGTTGCATGGTGCAGGTTCCGGGCGTTTGCTGTCCGTTCATGGTGTTATTCGTGGTCAAGGGTAGCCGATCAGGCATGGCATGGCCTACACTCAAGGGAGTTATGTAACTCTCACAGTTAAGGGAAATATTGCCATGAGTGATACCGCAAAGCTCGTCCTCGATGGACAAACCGTTGAACTACCGGTGGTGGTTGGCTCTGAAAATGAAAAGGGCATCGACGTCACCCGTCTTCAGTCCAGCACAGGCTATCTCACCCTGGATCCGGGCTATGCCAATACCGGCGCCTGCAAATCGGCCATCACCTTCATCGACGGGGACCGGGGTATCCTCCGTTATCGCGGTTATGACATCGCCGAATTGTGCGAGAAATCCACTTTCATGGAGGTCTGTTACCTGTTGATTCATGGTGAACTGCCCACGCCGGAGCAGTTCACCCGGTTCAAGGACAAGGTGCTGATGCACTCCCTGATTCATGAGGACATGAAGAGCTTCTTCACGTCCTATCCCGGACATGCGCATCCGATGGCGATTCTGTCCTCCATGGTCTGCTCGCTGTCCGTCTACCATCCGGAACTGCTGAGGCCGAATCCCAGTTCCAAGGAGGCCAGCCAGACCATCACGCGACTCTTGTCCAAAGTGCGCGTCCTGGCCGCTTTCGCCTACAAGCGTTCCGTCGGCGAAGCCTTTGTCTATACCCGCCCCGAACTGGACTATGTGTCGAATTTCATGCACATGATGTTCAGCACTCCGATGCGGGATTATGTGCCCAGCGAAGCGATCCGCAAGGCGCTGGATGTCCTGTTCATTCTGCATGCCGATCATGAGCAGAACTGCTCCACCTCCACCGTGCGCATGGTCGGATCGTCCAAGGCCAATTTGTTCGCCTCCATTTCGGCCGGTGTCTGCGCGCTATGGGGCCCGCTACATGGCGGCGCCAACCAGTCCGTCATCGAGATGCTGGAAGACATCGCCCAGGACGGCTGCAACTATAAGAAATATATTGAAAAGGCCAAGGACAAAAACGATCCTTTCCTCCTGATGGGTTTTGGTCACCGGGTCTACAAGAGCTATGATCCTCGCGCCGTGATCCTGAAAAAATATTGTGATCAGATTTTGGGCGAACTCGGTATCAATGATCCGATTCTGGATATCGCCAAGGGACTGGAGGAAGTGGCGCTGACCGACGCCTATTTCATCGAGCGCAAGCTCTACCCCAATGTCGACTTTTATTCCGGTATCCTCTATCGCGCCATGGGTTTTCCCACCAATATGTTCACCGTGCTGTTCGCCCTGGGGCGTTTGCCGGGCTGGATCGCGCACTGGAAGGAGATGATCGAGGATCCCGGCACCCGCATCGCCCGCCCCCGTCAGATCTATGTCGGAGCCACTCAGCGCGGTTACGTCCCGGCCGAATCACGGAGCGAGTCCGCATGACGCATCAGTCAGTGGCGGTTGCTCCGGGAGCGCTGCCCACATCGCCTGGAGTTGGGGATCCCTGATGACCAAGGTCACGACCACGGTGTGGTACATGGGGCTGGCGTCGATGCTGCTCACGGTCGCCCAGCCGGCGTTCGCCTGGCGGTGTCAGTCCCGATTGATCGAACCCGGCCAGAGCCGTTTCGAGGTCAATGAAAAGTGTGGCGACCCTGAAACCTCGGAGCGGCGTACCGAATGGCGCTTGCAGACAGTCTTCCAGCCCCAATGCCAGACGGTATTCGAGACCCTGCCGATGCCCAGCGCCGAACCGGGTCCTGGCAAAAGGCGGCCGTTGCAAACCATACCCCGGATGCTTTGCACCCAAGCGCCGATCAGCTATTCGGTGCCCGTGGAAATCGAAACCTGGTACTACGAGGATTCCAGCGTCCCCAAGGCCTTGCACTTCGAGAATGGCCGATTGGCCTGGATCGAATCGCTCTGGCACCTTCGGCATTGATGTCGTGTGTGTAATACCCTACTGAAGGCTAGCCTTAATCCGAATACCCCGAATCATTCATGTCCCTGCTTAATCTGACGAATATACACCTCGGTTACGGCCACCCGCTGCTGGATGGCGTCAGCTTTGCCCTGGAAAAGGGGGAGCGCGTCGCGCTGGTCGGGCGGAATGGCGCCGGTAAATCGACTTTGCTCAAGCTGATCGACCGCGAGGTGGCGGCTGATGACGGGGAACTCGCTTTTGCCGATGGTGTGCGCGTGGCGCGGCTGGAGCAGGAAGTTCCGACGGATACGGCGGGCAGCGTGTTCGACGTGGTGGCTGCCGGACTCGGTCAGATTGGCGATGCGATACGCCGCTACCATCACCTGACCCATGAACTGAGCGGGGACACCTCGCCAGCCATCCTGCAAGAACTGGAGAACTGTCAGCATATCATCGAGGCCGCTGGCGCCTGGGACATGGAAAAGACGGTGGAAAATCTGCTCACGCGGTTGAGTCTGCCCATCGATGATGATATCGCCTCACTATCGGGGGGGTTGAAGCGCCGCGTACTGCTGGCCAAGGCATTGGCCTCGCAACCGGATGTGCTGCTGCTGGACGAACCCACCAATCATCTCGACCTGGAAGCCATCCTCTGGCTGGAGGATTTCCTGCTGGGCTGGTCCGGATCCCTGATGTTCATCACCCACGACCGGGTCTTCCTGCAGCGGCTGGCCACGCGCATCATCGAACTGGATCGCGGCCGTCTGACCGATTTTCTCGGTGATTACCCGACATACCTGCGCCGCAAGACCGAGCTGCTGGAGGCGGAGGCGAAGGTCAACGCTGAATTCGACAAGAAACTGGCTCAGGAGGAAGCCTGGATACGCCAGGGCATCAAGGCCCGGCGAACCCGCGACATGGGCCGGGTGAAACGGCTGGTCGAAATGCGCCAGGCGCGCAGTGAGCGGCGCGTGCGTTCCGGACAGGTCAGCATGCAGGCGCAACAGGCGGAGCGTTCGGGCAAACTGGTCGTCGAGACCGACAATGTGGGTTTCAGCTATGGCGACCGCGCCATCGTCCAGGGTCTGACCACCACCATCCTGCGGGGTGACAAGGTCGGCATCATCGGTCCCAATGGCTGCGGCAAGACCACACTCCTGCGGCTGATGCTGGGACAACTGGAACCGACCGCCGGTAAGGTCAAACTCGGTACGAACCTCCAGATTGCTTACTTCGATCAATACCGGGCCACCCTGGATGAAAACGCCACGGTCATCGACAATGTGGCCATGGGCAGCGACCGGGTCACGGTCAATGGCCGCAACACCCATGTCATCGGTTATCTTCAGGATTTCCTGTTTACGCCCGATCGCGCCCGCCAGCCGGTGAAATCCTTGTCGGGCGGGGAACGCAACCGGCTGTTGCTGGCCCGGTTGTTCACGCAGCCCGCCAACCTGCTCGTGCTGGACGAACCCACCAATGATCTGGATGCCGATACGCTCGACCTGCTCGAAGAACTCCTGATCGACTACAGCGGCACGGCGCTGGTGGTCAGTCACGACCGCGCCTTCCTCAATAACCTCGTCACCAGTGTGCTGGCCTTCGAAGGCGATGGACTCGTCAACGAATATGTCGGCGGATATGACGACTGGGTGCGTCAGCGTCCTGCACCGACTCCAATCACCGAACCCGTGCGGGAACCCCAGGTCAAGGACCCGCTCCCGGTTCAGCCGGCAGCCGCCACGGCGCAAAAGCCGCGCAAGATGAGTTTCAAGGACCTGAAGGAACTGGAAACCTTGCCGGCCATCATCGAAAAGCTCGAAACCGCTATCGAAGCCCTCAATGCGTCCATGACCCAGCCCGACTTCTATCAGCAGGCCAGGGACGACATTACGCTTGCCCAGACTCGGCTGGCCCAATGGCAAATCGAACTGGAAACTGCGTATGCACGTTGGGAGGCGCTGGAGACCCTGCGCGGGTCCAGCATGGTTTGAAACCTGGACGACCGAGAGAAAACATCCATGCACCCCTTCACCCGACGACTGACCCCGCTGTTGCTACCTTTTCTGTTGACGGCATGCGGCGAGGAATTCCTGCGTTCCACCTCCTCACCCGCCTTCGCCGAGGGGTATAAGGCGGGCTGCGATAATGGCACCGCCACGGCCAGCAACAAGACCGGCGCGTTTGTCCGTGACGAGCAACGCTATCTGAACGATCCGGAATATGCCAGGGGCTGGCGCTCCGGCAATCGGGAATGCAATGGCGACAATTTCAAATTCAACCCTAACGACTCCATGCAGCCAGTGGAAATCGACGGCCCCATGGGCGTCTATGATCGCTGAGTTCCCGAATCCTCCCGGGGATCCGACGACTGGTCAGCCCACTCGCGCCCACAAAACCCGATTTGTTGCCATAATCGCCATTGCAGCCGTCAGCCATGTTCATGTTCGGGCCAGTTTCCGGCAGGATGGCTGCATTCCAGTAACCGTTTCATGCCATGTTTTCGCCCGGAGGTCTGAATGTTTTTGAAGAAAGAACTCGTCGAGGGAGGGGTGACCCTCATCGTCCTGACAGGGCGCTTCGACCTGCAGGCCGTGGTTGAAGTCGGTGATGAGTTTACCGCCCAGGTCACGGACGGTTCCGGAGTCGTCATCGATGTGCGTGGAGTCAACTTCATGGCCTCGGTCGCCATCCGCCTGCTGATCACCACCGCGAAACAGAACGCGGCAAAGGGCGGCAAGATGGTGATGTACGGGGCGGATCCTCTCATCATGGAATCCCTGAGCGTGTCGGGTATCGCCAAGCTGATACCCTTGTTCGAGGATTACCCCGCCGCTGTCGCCGCGGTGAATCACTGATCGAAATGGCGGACCGTCTGGCGATCGAAAGCCGGTTCGATCAACTGCGCTTGCTGAGCGACTGGGTCGGGGAGCTGGCTATCCGTCACCACTGTTCGCCGTCTGCCGCTTACCGCCTGGATCTCGTCCTGACTGAGGCCGTGACGAATATCATCGAGCATGGCTGCGACAATGGCAGGGAGCGCCGGTGGATCACTCTGGAATTCCATCGGGGTGACCATACGATAGCGATCGAAATCCGTGATAACGCGCGCCCATTCGACCCGACGTCACAGGCCGACTTCATTCCCCCGGACAACCTGCATGAAGCGACCCCTGATGGCAGAGGCATACACCTGATTCGGAAGTACACCCAACACATGCAATATCGGCATGACGGTGAATGCAATATTCTGAATCTGAGCTTCGAGAGTGCCTGAAACCCGTTGGGGCGCCTGGCTGCATCCACGTGGTGCATAACCCTGTCAGGGATTAAACATGAAGAACAGGTAAGCCGCAAAAATCATCAGGTGAACGGTACCCTGGAGCAGGTTCGCCCGTCCGCTGATGAAGGTAATGATTGCAACGGTCAGGCTTGCGTAGAGCAGGGTCACACTCAATGCATCGATGCCCAGAATCAGCGAGTGCCCCAGAGCCGCCGCCGCCACGAGGACGGTAGGGATGGTCAGGGCGATCGTCGAGAGCGCCGAACCCAGGCAGATATTGATGGAACGCTGCACACGGTTGTCCACGGCCGCCTTGAAGGCGCCAAGCCCCTCCGGCGCCAGAACCAGGCAGGTCACCAGAAGTCCGCCCAATGCCGCTGGCAGATGCAAATCCAGTATCAGGTGCTCCAGGAGCGCGGCCATCGACTCGGACAGCAGCATGATGGGCAGCAGGGCAAAGGCCAGGGCGGCAAACGATCGCGTTATGGGATGCTGGTGCGCAAACTCCCCCGCGTTCTCCGCGGAAACGGCATGTTCAACCACGTGATCGAAATGTGAGCGATGCCGGCCGGTCTGCAAGCGCAGGAAAACGGCATAGACCAGGATACACAGCACCCCCATGAAACCTTCCTGCGCGGGCATCATGATGGCTCCCTGATGGGTCGTGTAATTCGGCAATACCAGGATCATGAGCGACAGCGGCGCGATGATGTGCAGAAAGGCCAAGGCGCCGCGCAGGTTGAACGCCTGCTCGACATGACGCCAGCCGCCCGCCGTCAAGGACAAGCCCACCAGCCCATTCAGTACCACCATCAGCGTTGCGAATACCGTATCGCGCAGGAGTGTGGGATTCTGTTCCCCCGCCATCATCAAACTCAGCATCAAGGCGGCCTCTATCGAGGTCGCCGACAAGGTCAGAACCAGAGTACCGTAGGGTTCGCCCAGGCGTTCCGCCAGTTCATCGGCATGGCGTACCACCGAAAAGACACAGCCCAGCAACAAACCGAACATCAGCAAGCAAGCCAGCCCCAGGAACAGGCTGAAGCCAGTCATCCATGTCAGGATACCGGGGAGGAGTTTGATCAACAGCCACGCCAGCCAGGCCATGAGCGCGAATTTCTCCTGATACAGCCAACGGAATGGGTTTCTGTAAATAGTCATTGCTAAATTTTATGTCTTGCCCGGGCTACAATGGTGATCGCAGGGGATTGATTTTTTCAATCCTGACCAGCAGCCGTTTTCGTATTGGAATGATGTCGCACTTCCGCCGGTCCCGGATGGGCGCGCCATAGACGGATAGCGTCTTTTCTGTGATCGGAATCCAGCTTGAATCCAGCTAACCCAAGGGATATTAACGTGAGTCATGTCATGCGATTGGAACAGCTTATTGACACCTTCAATGGACGCTTTCTCAGGGAATATGAGACAACCACGCCGCCCCTGAGCCATGCCGGAGCAGAAGTCCAGGGCCGTTATGGCAACCTGACTTTTTCCAGTCATCTGAAACCCATACGCCTCCATGCCGATCCGGCTCAAATCCGCGGCTATGACACCAACCCGCTAGTCTTCAAGGTCAGCCGCTCTCCGGAACCGCGGGAGCATCAAACCAACGCCGCCATGACCGATATCGTCTGCCTTGACCGGCTAGGGCGCACCGTGCATATTCTGAACTACCTGAGCCTCGAACAAGCCGAAGGTTATATTTTTCTCCATGTACATCCCCAGCACGTGCTGACAGTGCAGAAGAATCACGGCGCCTATTTTGAGGATATCATCCGGCAATGCGAACTTCCCGTAAGCCGGGTGGTGATCACGCTGCCCCTGGATTCCGTCTACGAATCTCAACAGACAATCTTGCTGCAACGGCTGAAAACCTATCGGGACAGGGGTTATGCCACCGCCGTCAAATTCGAGGAGCGGGCGGGCAACGACTTTGTCCAGCGATTTCGCGCCCAGCACCTGCACGAATTGACCCCCGATTTCGTCAGGTTCAATGCAGGGTTTTTCCATCCGCCGTATTGGCAGCGTGATGACCCGCAAAGCTATTCGGATTGGTTGGCGGAGATTCGCGCGGCGAAGGTCAGGGTCATGATCGAGCAGATCATGCACGCCAGCGATGGTGAGCGCATGAACAGAATCCAGCCCGATTTTGTCCAGGGCGGCTGGTATGAGGATCAATTTCCTGCCGGCGGCTAGCGATTAGCCGCATGGGCTGAACGGACTGGAGCTAAACATGAATCGCGTGATTTCAGGCATGGCACTCTTTACGCTGCTTTCGGGTTGTTCAACCGTCACCTTGCATACGCCGTCGGGTCAGATGATCGAAATGTCACCCGATGAGTTCGTCCATTATGTGGAGCAGGTCAATAGCCTCCATGCCAAAGTCTCCGACGGTTTGATTCGATCAATGGGTGACTGGTCCGATGACGACCTCGACGATCCTCTGCAACTCACGGCGGCGGCGAAAAAGATGGTCCGCGTCTGTGAGCCCTTTCGGCAAATCGTAGCGGACTTGATACTGTCCGAAGTCACAGGAAAACATCCCAACCTGGATAACGTCAACAGCGTGCCGGCGTGTGAGGAGGCCTCGAAGGAGGCACAGGGTCGGATGCCATGATCGATGATGTCGCCTGACAATGCATCCCGACGGCTCCGCGCGGTTCCCGCTAGGCTGCATGGAGATCCGAAACACTATTTTTACCATGGATTTTCGGGAATGCCGCTGGCGTGGATGTCTCTCCGTCGCTCCGGACTGCCCCCTCCCGATCACAGCCGCGGGCCCTTTAGACAACACGCTCCCGCTCGCGTGCATCCCGAATATCCTGCAACCACCCGGCGCCGCCTAATCCCATCAACCCGATTCGGCCATGATTGACTTCAAATTTCTCCATAACGTCTCGATTGCCAGGAAATTATTGCTAGGGATCCTGCTGATTGCGCTGCTGGTGCTGGTCAACGGCATTCTTACTCTGTCATGGCTAGGCGACATCAATGATGCCGCCAGGGAAACCAATAACAACTGGTTGACCGCGATCCGCCATCTCAGCGATGTTCGCGATAGCTTGGCGGAGGAACGCCGCAAGATCAACGGTCACATGCTGTCGCCCACCCTTCCAGAGAAATTGAGGCGCGAAAATTCCATCAAGGAACTGAACGACAAGATCGCCAAATCCTGGGCAGCCTATCTGCCCATCATCATCGATCGACAGGAAGCAAGTCACGCCAAGGAATTTTCCAGTGCTTTCGAGCGATTTCAATCGCGCTTGCCGCCAGTGCTTGAGTTGTCCAGACAGGGTCAGCAGCAGGAGGCGCACGCCCTGATGCTGCGGGAACCGGAGCATTTTTATATCGCGGCCAAACAGGCGGTCGACCGCCTGGTCGAGTACAACCAACTGCGCGCGGAGCAAACTACCCGGCGGGCGACAGGGACTTATGAAAAGGCCTTACGGGTAATGGCGCCATTCAGAATGATGGTAGTGTTACTGATAGGTGCGATAGCCCTGTGGCTCAGCCGGTCCGTCCTGAAGCCCATCCATGCCATCACGGGCGCCATGGGTCGTATCGCCGCCGGCGAGCTGGAAACGGCCTTGCCGGATCGGAACCGTGGTGACGAGATTGGCGCCATGACCCAGGCCCTTGCGGCACTGCAACTCACCGCCCAGGCGCAGGCCCGCGCCACCTGGGTCAAAACACAACTGGCCGAGATTTCAGCGGCGCTGCAGGGCCAGCAAACCATTGCGGAATTCGCCAGGGTGGTGATGACGCGGCTGGCGCCAGTGGTCGGCGGACAGGTCGGGGTGTTCTTCCATTTTGACGAAACCGCCCACGAACTCCGCCTGGTGGGCAGCTACGGGTACCGCGAGCGCAAGGGCGTACCCACGCTGTTCAGACTTGGCCAGGGGCTGGTGGGGCAATGCGGGTTGGAAAAGACGCCCATCGAGATTCGCGACATTCCTCCCGACTACATCCACATTTGTTCGGGTCTGGGCGAGACAGTCCCCCGCGCCATGATGGCCGTTCCAATCCTGGCTCCAGACGGGCGCCTGCTGGCGGTCATCGAACTGGCCAGCCTGAAGTCCTTCGACGCGCGAGAACGCGAATTGATCGATAGCCTCCTGGCTCCGCTGGCCATGAATCTAGAAATCTTTGAGCGCAACCAACGCACGCGTCAGCTACTGAACGAAACCCAGCGTCAGGCCGAGATCCTGGGTCAGCAGACCGAGGAGCTGAAAGTCTCCCAGGAGGAGCTGCTCAGGCAGCGGGAGGCGCTGCTCCAGGCCAACGCCGAAATCAGGGCCAAATCCGCCGAAGTGGAAGCCGCCCGGGAACGGGCCGAGGCGGCGACCCAGGCCAAGAGCATGTTCCTGGCCAACATGAGCCATGAGATCCGCACCCCGATGAACGCCATCATCGGCTTGTCGCATCTCTGCCTGAAAACCGAGCTATCGTTCAAGCAGCGCGACTATATCAACAAGATCCACGGCGCCGGCTCCTCGCTGCTGGGCATCATCAATGACATCCTCGACTTTTCCAAAATCGAGGCGGATAAGCTGGTCCTCGAAAACATCCCCTTTCGGCTGGAAGATGTGCTCGGCAACATGATGACCATGGTGGGACTCAAGGCGCATGAAAAGGGACTGGAGTTCCTGATCCACATTGCACCGGATGTGCCCAACAATCTGGTCGGCGATCCGCTGCGCCTGGGGCAGATCCTGATCAATCTGATCAACAACGCCATCAAATTCACCGAAACCGGATACATCAAGCTCGATATTGCCGTCGGCGCAAGTAGCGATGGGCGCGTCCAATTGGCCGTCGAGGTTGAGGACACCGGCATAGGCATGACGGCGGAACAGTCCGCTCACCTGTTTCAGGCCTTCAGCCAGGCGGACGGCAGTACCACACGGAAATTTGGCGGCACGGGCCTGGGTTTGACCATCAGCCGGAGACTGGTGGAAATGATGGGCGGACGGATCTGGGTCGAATCCATACCGGGTTGCGGCAGTCACTTCAAGTTCCTCGCCTGGCTGGCGATCGGTAAGGAAGAACAGGGCCGTAAGGTGCCGGTTACGATCAAGGGCCTGCGGGTGCTGATCGTCGATGACAACACGGCGGCACGGGAGATTCTCGCCGAGCAACTCACCGGCCTGGGCCTGCGCGTGGAGGCAGTCAGTTCGGGGGAAGATTGCCTGATCGCCGTCCAGTCAGCCGACGAAATCGATCCCTACCGGCTGGTTTTCATGGACTGGCGCATGCCAGGCATGAGCGGCATAGAGACCATCCGCCGGTTGAACGTGGCCACACTGGCCTCCGGGCAACCCCAGATCATCATGGTGACGGCCTTCGGCATCGAGGGGGTCCGCGACGAAGCCGAAGCGCTGGGGGTCGGTTTCTTCCTGACCAAGCCGGTCACCCTGTCACATCTCTGGGATGCGGTGGTCGGCAGTCTGGCCCCGGATCAGCGCGCGGAGATGGTCGAGGATGGCCGCCGCACCGCCGCCAGTTACGATTTCCATGGCCAGGGCCTTCAGGTACTGCTGGTTGAGGACAATGAGATCAACCAGCAGATTGCGGTCGAACTGCTGGAATCGGCTGGCGTCCGGGTCACCTGCGCCAATAACGGCCAGGAGGCGCTCGACCGGCTCGCCGCGACACCGGATCCTCTGCCCTGGTCGCTGGTATTGATGGATATCCAGATGCCGGTCATGGACGGCCATCAGGCCACGCGGGAAATCCGCCGCCAACCCCGCTTCGCCACACTGCCGATCGTGGCCATGACCGCGCATGCCATGGCGGAAGAGCGCGAGCGCACTCTGGCCGACGGTATGAATGACCATCTCACCAAGCCTATCGATCCCGACAGCTTGTACCGGACGATCCAGCGCTGGTGTGCCGGGAAGGACATCAGTCCGGCCAGAACCGACCCGACACCCGGCTTCCCCCCGGCCAGACCGGACATTACAGAGTTGCCGGAGGTCATCGATGGGCTGGACATCATGGCGGGCCTGCATCGGGTCGCCAACAAGCCCTCGATCTATCTGAAACTGCTCCGCATGTTCGTCAGTCAGCAGGAAAACGCCGCCCGTATCATTCGTGGCGCGCTCGAAGGCAGCGACACCGAACTCGCCCTGCGAACCGCGCATACCCTTCACGGCCTGGCGGGCAACATCGGGGCCAACGCCCTCAGCGAGGCGGCGGCGGGCCTGGAGCAGGCGCTCAAGACAGATCATGCCGGCTCCGCCATCGAACCGGCCTTGACCGAATTCGAAACCCGCCTCGCGCGGCAAATCGCGGCCTTGAAATCCGCGCTGGGTATGGAAACCCCGCCGGAACCCGCCACTGCGGCTGACCACGCTCTTCCGAGCGATGCCTGTGCCCTGGAGTCGCTCCGGCCACGCCTGACGCAGCTACGGCGGCAAGTCATGGACAGCGATAGCGATGCCGCCGAGACCCTGCAACACTTGCTCCCTGACTTGAGCATGGCCGCGCCCCAGGAGGAGGTCGTCGCACTGGATCAGGCCATGCAACGCTATGATTTCGACCAAGCGCAAGCCATCCTCGACCAGTGGCTGGGTACGGACGCATGAAAGCGGGTCTCTGCCTGTCTGGACTGATCGTGATCCTGACGCTGGCGGAATGCGCCTTGGCCGTCGGCGGGACGAAATGGTCGATGGCGCAGCCATCGACCACGATGAGCGCCACCGGCCCCGGGATGTTCAGCTGGATTTTCCTGCTGGGTGCGGGCGTGCTGCTGGCCTGCGGGGGGTTGCAGTTCCGGGCCAGGCGAGTCGAGAAATCCTTGCGCCGTGCCATGAGCGAGGCGCAAAGTCTGGCCCAGGCCGCCATGACCGGGGAAACGGCGCGCGCCGAGCGCGAACATTTCGTGAAGGGATTGTTGATGGCGCTCCAGGCCCAGCAGGCGCTGGAGCCCTTCGGCGGCCTTCTGCTGCGCGAACTCAGCGACCGGCTCGGCGCCAAGGCGGCCGTTTTTCATTGCCTCGAATCCCGTAGCGGTGATTATGTCCTGACGGCGAGTTACGCCAGCCACCCGAGTGCCTCTTGCGTAGAGCGCTATCGTCCGGGCGAGGGAGTGGCGGGTGAGGCGGTTCTGGAGCGTCGGCGCCGCCTTTACCAGGGTAGTTCTGACGACTGGTCGTGGCTGGAAACCGGCACCCTGGCAATCTCCCCGGTATGCGTCGTGGTGGCTCCCATCGTCAGCGCCGAGCATGTCCCCGGCGTCATCGAACTGGCCCTGATGGAGTGGATCGAAGCCGATGATGAAAGGCTGAAACTGCTGGACATCGCCTTGCCGGTGGTGGCGCTGAGTCTGGACAACCTGAAGACGCAACTCGAGAATCAGGTCGAGCTGACGCGTCGCGAACAGCAGTTGCGGGATAACGAAAACAAGTGGCGCCGTCTGTTCGAAACCACCGATGAGGGGGTATGGTTTGCCGATACGGAGGCCCGGACCACCGACGTCAATCCGGCCTTGGCCCGAATCCTCGGCGAGGCGCCCGAAATGCTGCTAGGGCGATCCCTGTTTGAATTCGTTGACGCGGACCATCTACCCTTCCTCAAAGAGCAACTCCGGCGACGCAGCGCGGGCGAAGTCGGCACTTATGAAATCAGTTTCAAGCGCGCGGACGGGCGTTTGGCGCCCTGTTCCGTGAAAGGGAGCCCCTTGGTGGACGAGCAAGGCCGGCAGATCGGCGCTTTTGCCATCATCACCGATCTCTCTGAGCGCCGGCCGCCCGCCGCGTCCCCGGCCACGGCGGGATGAGCCGGCGGCCAGCAAACCGCGCGTGACGAACACGGGTGGCGCGGAACGGGCAGAATTCCCGCCCTCCGCGAACGGCCTTCATGATCCCTTCCACTCCTACTCAATGCAACAACCATGACACTTTCACTCTATCTCTTGCGCCACGGCGAAACCACCGCCAGCGCGGCCGGCGGCTTTTGCGGAACCTCGGATCCCGATTTGACCCCCGAGGGCCTCCAGATGGCGGTGGATTTCGGCCAGTCTTATCAAGACCATCCCTGGGAAGGCCTCTATGTCAGTCCGATGCGGCGGGCTCGGCAAACCGCCGAACCGCTCTGTCGGGCGGCCGGACTGGACATGCGCATACGCCCGGGACTGGCCGAGGTGGATTTCGGACTCTGGGAGGGGAAAAGCAGCGACTGGGCGAGGCAGGCGCATGCCGCGGATTATCTCCGCTGGACGGCGGATGCCGGCTGGAACAGGCCAACGGGCGGCGAACGTGGCATCGATGTCGCACGCCGGGCCCTGGCGGTGCTCGATGAAATCCAGCGTGAACATGCCTCCGGCAACGTGCTGGTGGTTTCCCACAAGGCGACCCTTCGCATCCTCATTTGCGCCCTGCTGGGCATCGACATCGGCGGCTACCGCGATCGCATCGATATCCCGGTCGCCTCGCTGGCCATCGTGGATTTCCACAGTCACGGGCCGAAACTCGCGCGGCTGGGCGACCGTTCGCACCTGCGCGAGGCGCTGCGCCAGCGGCCGGGCACCTGATCCATAATGCCGACAGGAGCAGCTTGACGGCGTTTCTGAATGTTTTGGATGGCAAAGCCACGCCGATGTCCTCGGAAGCTGACAAATTCCGGGGACTGCCCTAGGCGGAAGCAGGCTCACCGACCTTGGCGCGGATGAGCGCCGGGGTCGCCAGGAGCGCTAGCCATAAAGCTCCATTCAGCGGGCGCGCCTTCTTACGGTGCGCCCGTTTCTTTTTCAACGGAGGGTACCCAATACCCAACAGCGACAGACAGGGGCGGCGCGTCTGCAGCGCTTCAAGCTAACCAGCCGGCCGTTCATGGGCAGGCTTGTGTAGGGTGCTTGACCCGTACGGGGGCGTTGTCGGTCATCCCTATCAGCCCGGGGCATAGGTCACCGGATTCGACTGGCGATGCCGCAACAAGTCTTCCAGGTCCTGGCGCAACAATTTCGCCCGGTCGTTACGCGGCAGGCTGTCGACGAGGTGGATAACGCGGGGCAGAAAGGCAGGGTCCAGTTCCGCCCGGAGATGCCGCTGGATGGCGTGACGCGTCAGGCCGGGCGCAACCACGAACGCCACCAGGCGCGCTGTCACACCCGCCGTATTTTCGGGCAGATAAAATGCGCCATCACGCACCCCGTCCAGTGCCAGCAGCACCCCATCGAGCGCGGCGAGTGAAGCCCGCTTGCCGGCAATATTGACCAGATCGGTCTGCCTTCCGACCAAGCTGAAGCGGCGCTCGTCCAGCGGTTCCAGAGCATCATGCAGTTCGACCGGCTCCCGCAGATGCGGCGCTTCGACCCGGGCGTTCGACCCGACGGACCGCAGAACGATCGACTCATACAGGCACCAGGGTTCATCCATCGCCGGCCGCCGTCCGGCGATGGAGCCGGCCTCGGTACAGCCATAGATTTCCCGCAGGGGGGCCTGAAACCGCGCTTCACAAACCCTGGCCAGTGCAGGCTCCAGCGGGGCGGTGGCCGAAACCAGCATGGCCACGGGTGGCAGCGGCAGTTCACTCTGGAGCAGTGCCCGCAGATGAATCGGCGTGGTCACCAGCACGCGCGGTTGCGGGACCCTGCCCAGGGTTTCGGCGATATCGGCCGGGAAGAAGGGCTTGCCGGCGTGGAGGATCGCGCCACGGCAAAGCGGCAGCAGAATGCTGAGCTCCAGGCCATACATGTGCTGAGCGGGAACTGTGGCAACCAGAATCTTGCCCCGTGTCCCGCCCAGCCGCTCATCGATCAGCCGTGCACTTTCGCTCAGGGACCCCCAGGTTTTCGGGTAGCCCCGGGGTGCGCCGGTGCTGCCCGAGGTAAAGGCGATCAGGGCCTCCCGCTCATCCGGAAGGTCAAGACGCACTTCACCCGCCACCGGGGGCACCGCCGGCCGGACCACCAGCAGGGCCGTGGGGTACGAGGCTTCGGACTGGTCCGCCAGAATCAAGGCATTCGGATAATCCTGCTCCAGGGCTTTCAGGTGACGGGCGCCGCGGTCGGGCGGCAACAGGGTGGTTGAACCGCGCAGCAGGCAGGCGACCAGGCTCAGGCAAAAGCTGTAACGGTCCTCGCAGAGATTGATGACATGCCGGCACTGGGGCAACCGGTTGGCCAGTTCGCGGGCTTCCGCCACGAACTGCCCCCAACCGATGGTGACCTCCCCGACTCTGGCGAAGGGGGTGGCGTGATGACGCAAGATGAACGGGGAAACCGGCGGCAAAGACTGGGGTCAGGGATGGGCGTCCCCATCGCGTCGCGCCAGTTCTGTCGCGATCTCGTCCAGCCAGGGCGTCACGATACCCGACGCACTGGCCAGATGCCGTGCCCGCCGCAGACGCACAGGGGCCGAGCGGCCCATGCAGATATGATTCGGGTCGCCGTCGAATCCTTCCAGGAGGCCATTCATCAACCGCGCGCGGGGGAGGGGTTCTCCCGCCAGCCATTCCTGAAGATCCAGAACCTCGCCAGCCAAGCCCTCGGCCAGTTCGCGATGCTGGCTCCATAACTCGCTCACCGTTCCGCCCGCGCGGATGCCGGCGATGTTGATGGTCAGGATATAGAGGTTCTTGCGCACCATCTCATAGAGCATTTCCTCACGGGGAATCTCCCAGCAAGGCACGTCGATGACCCGCAAGGAACGGACGATCAAGCCGGCCTTGGGACCCGCCACCGGCGTCGGCAGCACCGAGACGAAGGGGCGGCCCTTCTTCTTGTCGAACCAGACGACGATGACTGTGGGATCGGGCAGGCCATGTTGCCGCCAGTCCCGTGGCATGAGTTCGTTTTGTAACAGCCCCAGGCAACTTTGCCAAACTGGCGGCATGGCTTCCAGGACGGGATGCAGATCATTCTCGCCCACGGCCACCAGGACCAGTTCCGGATCGGGCGCCCGTTCCGCCAAGGCCGCGAGGCCCATGCCCCGTAGCACCGGATACACCGGATATCCCAATTTCAGGAAACCCCGGGCGAACAATTCGCCCATTTCGCCCATGCCAATGATGATGATCGGTTTTTTCATAGTAAACAAAGTGTAACCGAGGCTGGGCACAATGGGCCATCCATAACGCCAGCCTGGCGAATTGAAATCGAGAGCAAGAGCCTTGAGCGATGCGTTTTGGCGGAACACTCAGATCTCATCACAGTCAGGGGAGGGACCAGACTCAATCTGGTTCACCGCCAGCCAGGGCTGGCTACTGCTTGAGCCGACCGGATAGGGGTGTATCCGGCAGCAGGTCATCCGGCCTGTCGTCTTTTAGCATCACTCCACTGTAACCCGCCGCCAGGGATTTCAGGGCAAGATAGGCAAGCTTACTGGCCGCCGACTGATAGGAAAGTCCCTGCGGCGGCCGGATGTTCGACAGGCAGTTGCGATCAGCATCGCATCTGCCTTGTCGTGGGGCGTGGGTGAAATAAAGGCCCAGGCTGTCGGCCCCGCTCAGTCCTGGTCTTTCGCCGACGATGATGACGGCCAGGCGCTCCGAGTAGCGCCCCGATCTCATCCGCCAACGCCACCCGACCGTTGGGGACGAGGCAGATGGGGCTGAGGGTTAACCGCTGTTCCGACAGGGCGGCCGCAATGCCGCGCACATCGTCCTTGGGATGGTTCGGCTGCAGTCGGGTCGAGAGGCGTCCCTCAAGACCCAGGGTGTTGCGAAAGCGACTGATCACGCGGCAACGGCGAGCGACGGCGATCAGATCCTGGTTGCGCATCAGCTTGCACACGGCGGCCGCCATTTCCGGTGTCAGGCCCTGCGCCAGATGAGCCAGGTCGCTGTTATCAGCCAGCAGCCAGTCCCGAAATTCGCCCACGGTCATGGCGCGGATGGGCTGAAAGGCAACGGCATCATGCCGCTCCAGAATCAGATGGGATACCTCATCCTGTTCGGGCGGAATCAGCGGTTCCTCGATGAATTGCCGTAGCGGGACATCCGCCAATACGTGCTGGGCCAGCGCCCGCTCCACTTCCGAGCTGGCGGCCAGACCGGCAAGCTCGTCCGCCGATCGGCGCGGCGAGGCCTTGGCCATCAATACGCGCAGATCGGCGAAATTCCAGCGGTGGTTCCGAAAGGTCGCTGTGTACGACATGCTCTCCGGTCGCAAGAGGTCGAAAACGGTGCAGAATAAAAAAATGCTGTGACAACTTTACGGGTGTCCACGCTGAAGGGTTGTTGCTGGATGAAGCGCCGTCATTCAGGCCATAGCCATCCACAGGGGACTGTGGGCCTAACCCTCGCGAAGCATTTCCAGTGGAACCCACTACCGCCGCCATGAAAAAGGGCGACGCCGGTCATCCCGGCCATCGCCCTTGTGTTTCTGTTTGCGGTTGTACTTGGTTCGATCGCGTTGGACAGTCGCCTTGTTGACCCGGTGGGCAAACTTGGCAACCGGATTGTGCTTCATGGTCGCCTCCTGTGGGTTATACTTTTGTATTCTAAAAGTAACAGGTCCGGAATTAAAGGGGCGGGAGCGGGCCATCGCTCAGGTGTTGGAAAAATCTACGCGCGCCCGGGTGAACAGGCCAGCAACGCTCATCTTGAATTTGCTTGTCCCCCTGTAGATACCGGAATCAAGCCTGAATCTGCACCCAAACCCCTGCGAGGGCGCTTTGCGTCAAAGTGAGAATTGCTGATCGATTCCCGGCGCGCTTGTATCCCCATGGCAGGGGTCCTAAAATTCCCGCTTTTAATCGTTGCGGAATAATCAGTCATGCGTAGCCACCGCTGTGGAGAAGTAACCGAAAGTCATCTGGGCCAGGAAGTCGACCTTTGCGGCTGGGTACACCGTAGGCGCGATCATGGCGGCGTCATTTTCATCGACCTGCGTGACCGCGAGGGATTGCTGCAGGTGGTCTTCGATCCCGACTATGCCGAGGCTTTCCGCCTGGCGGAATCGGTACGTAGCGAGTATGTACTCAAAATCCACGGCAAGGTCCGCTCCCGCCCCGCCGGAACCGAAAATCCCAACCTGACCACGGGCAAGATCGAGGTGCTGGCCAATTCACTCGAAATCCTCAACAAGGCCGAGACGCCACCCTTTCCCCTGGAGAGCGAGGTCGAGGTCAGCGAAGAGACCCGCCTGCGTTACCGTTACATCGACCTGCGTCGGCCCATCATGCAGCAGCGCATGCGGCTGCGCCGCGACATTACCCGGCATCTGCGCAATTTCATGGACGATCACGGCTTCTATGAAATCGAGACGCCCTTCCTGACCAAGGCCACCCCGGAGGGTGCGCGCGACTATCTGGTGCCCAGCCGCACCCATCCCAACCATTTCTTTGCCCTGCCGCAATCGCCACAGCTTTACAAGCAATTGCTGATGGTCGCCGGCATGGACCGTTATTACCAGGTGGTGCGCTGCTTCCGTGACGAAGATTTGCGCGCCGACCGGCAGCCGGAATTTACTCAGCTCGACATCGAGACTTCCTTCATGGACGAGAGGGCCATTACCGACCTGATGGAAGCGATGATCCGCGACCTGTTCCAGAAGACTCTGAAGGTCGAGTTGCCGAACCCATTCCCACGGCTGACACACGCAGAAGCGATGCGCCGCTATGGCTCCGACAAGCCGGACTTGCGCATACCGCTGGAACTGATCGACATCGCCGATTTACTGAAGGACATCGAATTCAAGGTCTTCGCCGGCCCCGCCAAGGATCCCGATGGGCGCGTGGTAGCCTTGCGTCTGCCCAAAGGCGCCGAGTTGTCCAGAAAGGAGATCGACGACCTGACCCAGTTCGTCGGTATCTACGGGGCCAAGGGTCTGGCCTACATCAAGGTGACCGATCGCGCCGCCGGCATCGAGGGCTTGCAATCGCCCATCATCAAGTTTTTACCGCCGGAAGCCGTGCTGGCCATCATGGACCGCGTGGGCGCCGAAACCGGCGATCTGGTGTTCTTTGGCGCCGACAAAGCCAAGGTGGTGAATGAGGCCATGGGGGCGCTGCGCCTCAAAATCGGCCATGAGCGCGGCCTGGCTCGGGGGGACTGGACTCCGTTGTGGGTGGTCGACTTCCCCATGTTCGAATGGGACGAGAAGGATAACCGCTGGTTCGCCCTGCATCATCCCTTCACCGCGCCCAAGTGCAGCCTGGAGGAGCTCAAGGCCGATCCGGGAAAAGCCATCTCCCGCGCCTACGACATGGTATTGAACGGTACTGAAATCGGTGGTGGCTCCGTGCGTATTCACCAGACCGATCTTCAGGATGCGGTCTTCAAGCTGCTTGGCATAGGGGATGAGGAAGCCCAGCGGAAGTTCGGTTTCCTCCTCAACGCCCTCAAATATGGAGCGCCTCCGCATGGCGGCATCGCCTTCGGCATGGACCGCCTGGTCATGCTGATGAGTGGCGCCACGTCCATACGTGAAGTCATGGCCTTCCCCAAGACCCAGTCCGCCTGGTGCCCCATGATCGACGCACCCGCCGAAGTGACGGATATTCAGTTGCGCGAACTGGGCATCCGGCTCAGAAAGCCACCCGAACCCGTCAAATCCGAGGGTTGATCCCGAACCCTTTCCGTCCGGCGGGCGGGGGAGGGTAAGGGGCCGCGCTCTATCGGTAACGATCCCGGGTCCTCGAACCCGGGATACCGTTGTTTTAGCCATTCCCCTCGGAGATCGTGTCCTTCTAGATCGACTCTTCATCCAGGCCCTGAATTCGTCCGCTTTGTTCAGCCAGACGGAGTGCTTGATGGTCAAGCCGGTTCTGGTCCGCATAACGAATGGCAAATTCACCCATGGCCTGGTCGAAGACATCGGCCTTGCCCAGATAACCGCTGATCAGCGCCGCGTTACCTGATCGGGCATGGGCGCGGGCCAGGGTCCAGCCGCAAACTTCCGCATAGCGTCGCAGCCCAGCGGCCTTGAAATCCTCGATGGGCAGGGTGAATTTCATATCGCGCATCTGCCGGATATAAAAATCACGATTGTGTCGTGATCGGGCCCAGCCCAAAAAAATGTCGCTGGAGGATTGCATGAGCCGCTGACCCACCACGACTCGTTGTCCCTGATTGTCATAACAGGATTGACCGGCGTAAGGCTCCAGCACCGAGCGGCGAGCCTCCTTGAACTGGAGCAACAGCGGGTGGTTTTCTTCCGAAAAGAACAGCCCCACCAGGCAGCGGGTACCCACGCTGCCAATGCCAACGACCTTGATGGCGACATCCTCCAGCCGGTAACGATCGAAGAGCACGCGCCGTTCATCCGATAGCGTGGCTCGGTAGGCCTCCAATGCCTCCTGGACTCTTTCGAAGAAGCTTGCATCATCATGCGGGTGGTAGAGCAGGGGAGGTTGATCGACGAGCCGATGCCGGCCGCCCACGGCCTTCGTAATCTTGGGAAAAAGCTGCTCGCTCACCCGTCTTCGTGCTTTTTCGGCGAATTGCATCCGGAGCTTTCTGGCATTTTCATTCGGGGCCATACCGATGAGTGTCTCGATATCCAGCCGGTGATACCACACCTCCAGTGGACTCATCCTGGAGTAGGCGCGCAGGCGTTCGCGGTAGTGTCTTATGCTTTCGATGGCCGCGGTCTCGCTTTCCGCATCGCTGAAGCCTGCATCGCGGCCTGCGACCACAAAACTGACCGCCAGCCGTTTGACATCCCATTCCCATGGCGCCGGGAGCGTTTCGTCAAAATCATTGATATCAAATAGCAGGCGCCGCTCGGGACTGGCGAACAGGCCAAAGTTTAGGAGATGGCAGTCCCCACATGCATGAACCTGAATGCCCGTACATGCCATTGCGGCCAGATCACTGGCCATGAGACCGGCGGAGCCGCGCAGGAAAGTGAATGGACTGCGCAACATACGCCCATAGCGGATAGGGACCAGTTCGGGCAAGCGATCCTGATTGGAGGCTTCCAGGGTAGCGACGGGATCGGGACGGTTGGCGGGACAATGCCACTCGGCGTGGATTTTCCGCGGCGTCGCCTCACGCAAGGCCTTGCCTGCGGCGATATGTTCCTCCCGCGCGCGGAATTCTGGCGGCTTGGGAGGAGGAGTCTTTGTGGTATCAGGTTTAGCGCCCATATCGTTCCCTCCTGAACGATGTCTCACTACGTCTTCAAGCTGAACAGCCGGAATGGGGCAGGGAACCCATGCAGCGGTTCCCTGCCCATTCGAGTCCTATTTCAGACCCAGAATCCAGGTGACCAATTTTTTGGCTTCATCGGGGCTGACGGCATTCGGCGGCATCGGCATTTGCCCCCAGACACCACCGCCACCCTTGATGACTTTCTCCGCCAGTGCGTCGGTCACATTCTGACCGGCATATTTGACCGCTACGTCCTTGTAGGACGGCCCCACGATTTTCTTGTCGATGCCATGGCATCCGAGGCAGCCCTTGCTCCTGGCCAACTCCTCGTCGGCTTGAGCGTTTACGGCAAAGAGCGCGAGGCCAGCGACCAGAACCGTATTCAAGCACTTCTTCATATTCATAAGCATCCTCCTCATGGGTGTTGTTGTCAGTGTGAGCCAGGCTCAGGGATACGAGCTTGTGTCGGCTGCAAGGACTTTGTTGTCGAACGGAATTGATGGTTCAATCCCGGGCACAGTTTACGCCTTATGCACCGCGTTGGAGACATTGGCTGGGCTGAAAGCCCGCCTGCTGGCGGTTAGCCGAAAGAGCCGAAAGAGCCGAAATCAGCCCGCTCCAGACTGCGGCGGCGGGGAATGGACCGTGTCACCCATAATTTAACATAATATACATTATGCGAAATATAACGCTTACATCCAGCAGGCTGAACCCCGAGCGGCTTGGGCACGTCTCACGCGCAAGGCATAATGGCCTTTGAAGCCCGTCGCCTGCCAGCCATGAGCACCGGCACGGGCTCCCGGACGATCTCGATATCAGTCAGAATCCACCCCAGCGAAACCACAATGTCCGAACTACGCAAACTCCAATTGCTCAGCGAGGCAGAGTATCTGGCCGGCGAGGAACTATCGGAACTTCGCCACGAATATGTGGAAGGCCAGATCTTCGCGATGACAGGCGCCAACGAGCGCCACAATCGCATCACGGTGAACGTCGGCTACCGCCTCCGTGGCGCCGCGCGCGGCGGTCATTGCGGGGTTTTTGTCAGCGACATGCGACTCTACATCCGGGAGCGCCGCATCTATTACTACCCGGACGTGATGCTGACCTGCGATGAAACGGATGATCATGAACTCTACAAGGTACGCCCCTGTCTGGTCGCGGAAGTCCTATCGGCTTCGACCGAAACTACCGACAGGCGCGAAAAACTCAATGTCTATCGCAGCATCCCGAGCCTCCGTTACATCCTCTTGATCCGCGCCAATGTCGCCGAGGTCGAATACTTCTGCCGCAACGCCGCCAGGGAATGGGAAACCGCCAGACTCGATAGGGACCAGGTCATCGGTATCAAATGCGGGGGTTATTCCACTGAACTGAGTCTGCTCGAAATCTACGAGGATGTCGTATTGCCGGGTTGAACCGCAGCAGGCGCCTCTCAAATTATGCTGAAATATGCAATTGACCATATTGTTTTTGCTATGAAACCCTCCGAAGCCCTGGCTTTGAATCGCGCCAAAATACTGGATATCGTCGTGGCCCACCGCGCCACCCATCCGCGTGTTTTCGGATCGGTCTTGCATGGAAAAGATACCAACCAAAGCGAACCTTGACTTACTCGTGGACCCACTGCCGGGGGCCACACTGTTCGATCTCGGTGGAATTCAGGTCGACCTTGAGGATTTACTGGGAATCCGGGTGGATGTATTAACCCCCGGCGACCTTCCGGCCAAATTTCGCCGGCAGGTATTGCGGGAAGCCCAGCCATTATGACCACCTCCGAGCTAAGGCAGGAAGATTATCTCTCCCACATGCTGGAGGCCACTCAACTCGCGCGGGAATATGTGGCGGGCATGGACCGTTCGACCTTCATGGCTGATAAGAAGACCCAGCAAGCGGTGATTATGAATCTATTGGTTGTTGGCGAAGCCGCCACCCGGATGGTCAACCAATCTCTGCCCATGTTGGAGAAAGAGCTGCTAGCCACCATCGGACATCAGCAATGATGTCCTTCGATTGTTCAAGGATTCAATCCCCGCTCTTCTCCACCGGTCCCGGGGCGTAGCCGGTCAGTTCCACATAACCGCGTCCCAGGGGGCGCTGGGTGTCGGGGTCGAGTACATCCACTGCCCCCTCCCAATAGCGGGCATCGTGGCGGAATTCCTGATCGGGAAACACCGGGCGGATTTCCAGCGTTCGTCCGGTCGGCTGGATCGTCAGCCGCCAGCGCGAGGGATAGTAATACCCGCCGGGGCTGCGCCAGTGTTCCAGCTCCCTCACCGTGACCGCCTCGCGCGGGAGGTGCCGGGATGCGCCATCGGCATCGATCATCGCCCCGGAACTGAGGGGGTCGTCCTCGCCGTACTTGCGGCGCATGCGGAAGAACATCAAATCGCTCCCGTCGTCCAGTTGCAGGGAGAACCAGTCCCAGCCGGCCTGGTCCGGCGCCAGCATGCTGGTACTCCACTCGCGATCCAGCCAAGCCAGGCCCGTCACCGGCAGGGTGGCGCCATTGACGGTCACCGTTCCGTGCGCCGCCAGCCGCGTCATCGAATAATAGTAGGAGGCATTGCCCGGCTCGGCGC
>Ga0194126_10000811_pt1 | contig 52937 bp, 49 predicted proteins | sample TA2KigC150mmetaG_FD_148641 | JGI IMG/M metagenome (GOLD analysis project Ga0194126, IMG submission 148641) | Freshwater microbial communities from Lake Tanganyika, Tanzania - TA2015035 Kigoma Deep Cast 150m | ecosystem: Environmental > Aquatic > Freshwater > Lake | place: Tanzania: Lake... | reverse complement strand
GTTACTCACCCGTCTGCCACTCCCTATTGCTAGGGCGTTCGACTTGCATGTGTTAGGCCTGCCGCCAGCGTTCGTTCTGAGCCAGGATCAAACTCTCAAGTTTGAGATTTGTCCTGACTGGTCACTTCTCTTGACGAGTCCCAAGCACACTCGCCTTCTCGTCTCACGACGATGAAGACAATGGTGTACTTAGAATACGTGACCGTCAGAGTGTCTCATCGACCGCTCTCCGAGGAGAGGCGGTCCGCAAGGACCTCCGCCGTCCACGTTTCTCTTTCTTCCGATTCGATTGTCAAACAGCGCATTCACTAAAGCGGAAAGCTCACGCTTTTCCGGCGACGCGTCTTCGTCCCGACCAATCAGCCGGGCGGCTGGTTCATGCCAACAGACGAAGAAGCGACACCGTTCGCTGCTCGTTGGCAGCGCCGCCGTCGATGGATTGGTATATATTCGGCTCCCTTTCGGGTGTCAACACGGTTCCAAAAAAACTTTACAATTTCGTCGTGACCTCGGCGAACCACTGATTTTTCTGGCGTTAAGCGGTGGACAACGCCTATTCCGGACGCCGCAATAGAGCCATAATGGGCAGGCTTCGTCTTATCCCGGTTTGACGAACCGAGCGCAATCTTTGAGCATCCGGCGCAACGAACTGAAGCGCGCCCACGGAAACCGCCGAGCGGCGATAGGCGTCCAGGGGGCTGGCGCGGGAGAAACTGGCCATTGCGGCTCTCCCAAACGAACCGACGAAACGTAACGGCTAGGTTGAATGGCTTTGCAGATCACCGGCCGCCTCGTCCCCGTGACGCACGGCGGCTCTCACTGGCTGGATGACGAGCCCGCGATCGAGGTCGACGGCCGTCGCCATACGCCGGACGACAGGCGACGCGTTTCCACGCGCTGGCTCTCCGGCACGGTGCTGACAGGACTTTCCGGCGCGCTGCTGATCAGCGCGGCGGCCTACACGGCGCTCGATCAACAGACCCGCTTCGCCGAAGCGCCGACCCGCGCCCAAACGGCGCGCGGCGCCGACTCGGACGAGCAGCAAACCGTTAACCCCAAGAAGGGCGACCGGCTGATGCGGGCGGTCGACGTCGTCGCGGCCAAACAGACGTTTCGAACCGCCACCACCTCGCGCGCCGGGGACAAGGAAGTCGTGCGCAACCGCGCCTTCACGCGCGTAGCGGCGACTCTTGCTCTCGCCCCTTCGACCTTCGCGAGCGAAGTGCCTTCCTATAATCCGCTCAAGCTCATCACCGACGCCCGCGCCCCCGAGAGCGCGGCAGAAGCGGATCTCGCGCCCGATCAGGCGGAAGTGTCATTCGAAACCCGCGACCTCGCCGCCTTCCCGGTCACGACGCAGAGCGCCCAATTGACGCTCGCCGAAGCGCAGGCGCAGGTCGTCGAACAGGTCAAATCCAGCCTCGCCGCGGGACCGCAATCGGCGGCGCTGCCCCTGCCCGGTCAGATGCTGCTCACGCGCACAAGCCGCGCCGCGATCGATCCGCTGGCGCTCGCCTATGCGACGCCGGGCGGATCTCTCTCCACGCCCTTTTCGGGAATCGAAGTTCGGATGGTGCCGGAAAACGTCACCGTCGCGCCGCGCGATACCCCGCAGCCAACGCAAATGGAGGAGAAGCTCGTCGTCGTTAAGCGCGGCCAGACGCTCTTCGACGTTTTAGACAGCGGCGGCGTGCCCGCGAGCCGCGCCGCTGCGGTCGCCGCGGCCTTCAAGAACAAGCGCGGCGAGCCGGTGCGGGAAGGCCAGCGCGTCAAACTGCTCTTTGCGGACTTCGACGGATCGGGCAAGAACATGCAGCTCGCCCGCGTATCGGTCTACAATGACGAAACGATCGAATCGATCGTCGCGGCGACCGACAAGGGCGCATTCGTGCAGACTCCGACCGGGCCGACGTCGTTCGCCAAGGACGGCGGACCAAAGTCGCGGAACGAGATCGACGAGGACGAAGGCGCGATGCGCCTTTATGACTCCCTTTACGAAACCGCTCTTAAACAGCAGATTCCGCGACCGATCATCAATGAGCTGGTGCGGGTTTTCGCAAATGACGTCGATCTCCAGCGCGGCGTCACCGCCGGCGACACCTTTGACGTCTTCTACGACGAAACGGACGAAGGCGCGGTCGCCGGGCGCGATGCGCTGCTCTATGCCTCGCTGACCACTCGCACCGAGACCTATCGATATTATCGCTTCTTCACCCCCGACGACGGGCTACTCGACTATTACGACGAGAACGGCCGTTCGAGCCGCAAATTCCTGGTGCGCAAGCCGATCGCTAACGGCGAGACTCGTTCCGGCTTCGGCATGCGCCGTCATCCGATCCTCGGCTATTACAAGATGCATACGGGCGTGGATTGGGCGGCGCCGATCGGCACGCCTATCCTTGCCGCCGGCAATGGCACGATCATCAAGGCGCAGTGGGATTCGGGCTATGGGCGGCGCGCGGAAATCCAGCACGCCAATGGCTACATCACCACCTACAATCACATGTCAGGCTTTGCGCGCAGCGTGAAGGAAGGCGTGCGGGTCAAACAGGGCCAGGTCATCGGCTTCCTGGGCTCGACCGGCTTGTCCACCGGGCCGCACCTTCACTACGAAGTGATGGTCAACGGCCATTTCGTCGATCCGATGCGCGTCAAGCTCGCGCGCACGCGCGAAATCGAGGGCCGGCTTCTGGTCGATTTCAAGAAAGAGCGCGATCGCATCGATGGGCTGATGGCGAGGGCGCCCAATAACGACGCCAAGGTCGCGACTCGTCAAACGAAATAGTTTTTGAAGGATTTGGTTTTTTCAATTGTCGGCGCACGAGTCCCCCGCGGGCCGCATCAAGCGGCGTCGCGCCACTCATAAGCCGGAACAAACTGGCTGGCCCGGATGCAGCGGACGATGTTCTCCATCGTCGCCATCGTCTGCTGGTTGAGCGAGTCGCGCGGGAATTCAACGCGGAACTGGCGCTCGATCGCGAGCAGCAGGCGGATCGCCGTGTAGGGGGTCATCCCCAGCTCATAGAGGTTGGCGCGCGGCGTCAGATGCGACGCCGGAACACGGATTTGGGCTTCCTGGTCGATCAGGCTTTTAAGGGACTCAAACATTTCGCTCTCCGTGCCGCTTTTTGAAGTTCGATGATCCAAAGTTAGCGGGAGTCCGAGCCAGTGTTCGTGCGGCGACGCACAGCGCCCGCGCGCGTCGGAATCTCTCTTCTATAGTCCTACGCGCCGGCGCACGTCGGCCGGCGTCCGGCCTTGCGCACGCAAGGCGCGAAGCGCGGTCGATGCGACGCTTTTTGCGAGCTTGTCGCCGTTTTCATCCAGAACGAGGCGGTGGTGCCGATAGTCGGGCGCCGGGAGGTCGAGCAGACGTTGCAGCAGCCGATGCAGGCTCGTCGCCTCGAACAGGTCCTTGCCGCGCACGACGTCCGTCACGCCCTGCAGCGCATCGTCGACGACGACGGCAATGTGATAGCTCGCCGGCGTATCCCTGCGCGCGAGGACGACGTCGCCCCATCGCGCCGGATCGGCAGGAACGATCCGTCCTTCGTCATTGCGAGCGCAGCGAAGCAATCCAGAGCCATCAGGCGCCGACTGGATTGCTTCGTCGGCGACGCTTCCTCGCAATGACGGCGAATCGCCGAATTCATGCCACGTCAGCCCCTGCCCCGCGAGCGTCGACGCTCTGCGCATGTCGAGCCGCAATGCAACGCCGCCCGCGGCAAGCGCCTCGCGCGCCGGTCGGCGCGGCTTCGCGCGGCATGTTCCGGGATAGAGCGGCGAGCCGTCCGGATCGCGCGGCCAGTCGGTCTTCCCCTCGATGGCCCGGGCGATATCCGAGCGTTTGCACTCGCAGGCATAGAGGAACCCCATCTCGTCAAGCCGCTCGAGCGCGCGGGCATAAGCGTCGAAATGCTCCGACTGACGCCGCGCCGGTCGCTCCCAATCAATCCCCAGCCAGGCGATATCTTCATAGATCGCCGCCTCGAACTCGGGTCGCGCGCGTCCTCTGTCGATATCTTCGATGCGCAGGAGAAACCGGCCGCCACACTGGCGCGCGAGATCGAAATTCAAAAGAGCGGAATAGGCGTGGCCAAGATGCAGATAGCCGTTGGGCGACGGCGCAAAGCGGAACACCCGTTGTTTTACCGAGGTCATGAACGAACTCGCCAGACCATTGGAGACAGGTCGGCGGACCGACAAGAACTCAAGGCGCCAAATGGATGAGTTCCGCCGCCTGCTTCAATGGATTTCGAAGCGGTCATCGACGAGCGCGCAAGCGAAGGTTCGGCGTTTCACTTCCCTCCGATTTTCTGTTGCGCCATGGTTAGCGCGGCCGCGAAGGCGCCTTCGATATCGAGGTCGGTCGTATCGAGCGTGACTGCGTCGGCGGCCGGCTTCAGCGGCGCGGCGCTTCGGTCGCTGTCGCGCGCGTCGCGCTTTCTCACGTCTTCGAGAATGGCGGCGTAGTCGGCGTCTTCGCCGGCGCGCGCCAGCTCCAGCGCGCGGCGGGTTGCGCGGGTTTCCGGAGCGGCGGTGACGAAAATCTTCAATTTCGCTTCGGGGCAGATCACCGTGCCGATGTCGCGCCCGTCGAGAACGGCGCCTTCCGTCCGCGCCGCAAAGCTGCGCTGCATGTCGATGAGGGCGGCGCGCACCGCGGGGATGGCGGCGACGACGGAGGCCGCCTCGCCCATCTCCCGCGCGCGCAGACGCCCCTCGTCGAAATCAACAAGCGACAGGCTGCGCGCCGCCGCCACAGCCGCCTCGACGTCGTCGAGCGGCAGGCCCTCGTCCAGGAGCGCGCAGGCCGTCGCGCGATAGAGCAATCCCGTATCCAGATGCGGCAGGCCGTAATGCGCCGCGAGCCGTCGCGCCAGCGTGCCCTTGCCCGACGCCGCGGGGCCGTCGATCGCGATGACGAAGCTCATGAGAAGCGCGCTCCGAGCCGCTCCATCAGCGCGCGGAAGGCCGGAAAGCTCGTCGCGATCATCGTCTCGTCGTCGACCGTGACTACCTTCTCCGCGGCGAGCCCCATGACGAGAAAGCTCATCGCGATGCGGTGATCGAGATGCGTCTCGACCATGCCGCCGCCAGCGACATGGCCGCCGCGCACGATGAGGTCGTCGCCGACGATCTCGCAGTCGACGCCATTGGCTTTCAGCCCGGCGGCGACCGCCTCGAGACGGTCCGATTCCTTCACGCGCAGTTCGGAAAGTCCGCGCATCCGCGTTTCGCCCTTAGCGAAAGAGGCCGCGACGGCGAGGATCGGATATTCATCGATCATCGACGGCGCCCGAGCCGCCGGCACGTCCACGCCTGCAAGATGCGAAGCGCGTGCGCGAATGTCGGCGACTTCCTCGCCGCCCTCCTCGCGCCGGTTCTCCAAGGATATATCCGCGCCCATCTCCTGCAGCGTCGTCAGCAATCCGCTGCGCAGTGGATTGGTCATGACGCCTTCGATCAGCATGTCGGAGCCCTCGACGATCAGCGCGGCGACGAGCGGAAAGGCGGCTGATGACGGATCGGCCGGAACGCGCACGTCGCGCGCGTGAAGTTCCGGGCGTCCTTCGAGCGTGATCTTGCGGCCATGCGCGCCGTGAGGTTCGCTGACGACTTTAGCGCCGAAATGCGCGAGCATTTTTTCGGTATGGTCGCGCGAGGCTTCGGCCTCGATCACGCTCGTCTGGCCGGGCGAATTCAGTCCGCACAGCAGCACCGCCGATTTGATCTGCGCCGAGGCGACGGGAGTCTTGTATTCGATCGGAAAAGGTTCGCTCGATCCTTCCAGCACGAGCGGCAGCCGGCCGCCCTCGGCTTGTTCCAACACCTGCGCGCCCTGCAGCGCCAGCGGATCGAGAATGCGCTTCATCGGCCGCTTGCGGAGCGACGCGTCGCCGTCAAAACGCGCGACGATCGGATGGCCGGCGACGACGCCCATCATCAGCCGCGAGCCGGTGCCGGCGTTGCCGAAATCGAGCGTCTCGCCGGGCTGCAGGAGCGAGCCGAGCCCGGCGCCCCAGACGCTCCAGCGTCCGTCGGCGTGGCGCAGAATTTTCGCGCCGAGCTGGCGGCAGGCCTGGGCGGTGCGCAGCACGTCTTCGCCCTCGAGCAGCCCGTCGATCTTGGTCTCGCCGATCGCCAGCAGGCCGAAGATCAGCGCGCGATGCGAGACCGATTTGTCGCCCGGCGGCCGCAGGCGGCCCGAAAGCGCCCCGGATTTATGGGCGCTGAGCGGCGCTGCGGGCGCGTGAGCATAAGCGGCGGCGTTGGGCATGGTCACTTTCGGGTCGAGCGCGATTCAGTCGCCACCCGCTTCGCACTTTTGGCGACGATGCTCAACAGCGGCGGCCCGAGGCTCGCGTTTGCATCATTGCATCCAGCTGGAGATTGGAGCGGGCGATGGGAATCGAACCCACGACATTCAGCTTGGGAAGCTGACGTTCTACCCCTGAACTACGCCCGCGCCCGCCCTGTGTAACGCGGCCGGCGGCCGCTTTCAACGGAGCATCGATCACGCCATTATTTGACGTTCGGGTTCTTCACCTCGCCCTTCTCCTTCTCGATCTCCTTCAGCTTCGCGCGGATCGGCCCATAGGGCCCAAACTTATGCTGTTCCTCGGAAAAGCTGTCGGCGTAAGGGCCATAGGGCGCGTCAACGGGCTTCTTCAAGAGATCGGGATAGTCCTTTTCGAGATTCGCCCGATGCGGCCTCGGCTTCGAGACCATCAGCGCCGCAACGTCCCAGGCGTCTTCCACCGAAAGCCGCGGGTGCAGATAATCGACGCCGTCCGGCATGTTGGAATGGATGAAATTCGCCGCCGTGATCAGACGGGCCATGCCCGCGCCGTCGTTAAAACTGTCGGAGCCCCACAGCGGCGGAAAGGCGTAGCCGGCGCCGAGCCCCGGCAGGCTGTTCTGCACGCCGGCGCCGTCGACGTTGTGGCAATCGATGCAGCGCGCCTGATAGATGTCGCGCCCGCGCGCCGGATCGGCGGCGCGGTCGAGCTCCGGCATGGTCCCGGCGCCGAGCCCCGAAAGCTTCTCGCCCCTGCGCACGCCCTTCGACAGAAACTGAATATAGGCGACGATGGCGCGCATCGGGTCGGAGGAAATCGGCAGCGGACGTCCGTTCATGCTGCGCGTCATGCAGGAGTTAATGCGCTCCTGCAATGTGATCTCGGCGCCGGCGCGCGCGCTATAGGCGGGAAAATCCGCTGCAAGGCCGAAGAGCGGCAGGCCGAATTTCTTCACGCCGGCGTGGAGATGACAATTGCCGCAGGCGAGATTGTTGCCGGCAAAGCGCTGCGCGCGGTCGGGCATGTCCGGCCCGATGTGCGAGTAAGTCGCTGTGATGAGATCGCGACCATGGCGGATCAGCCGGCTATGCGCGTCGTAAGGCAGAGCGTCGACGCTCGGCGCCGACCAGAACTTCGCGCTCGTTGCGCCGAGTTCTTCCGCGGCGACAGGCGCCGAGAATAAAAGCGCGAAGAGCGCGGCTGCGGCAAGCGCGTTTCGCATCAGGTCACTCCGCCATGAAATGTTTCGACAGCTTAAGCCCCTGCCCCTGATAATTCGACACGCCGCTTTGGCCGTAAAGAATTTCTGGCGTTTCGGCCATGCGCTCATAGACAAGACGACCGATGAACTGCCCATCTTCCAGAATGAATGGGACTTCGCGGGAGCGCACTTCGAGAACCGCGCGGGCGCCCGGACGTCCGTTGGGGCCGGCGCCGAATCCTGGATCGAAGAAGCCGGCGTAATGCACCCGAAACTCGCCGATCGCCGCGTCCATCGGCGCCATTTCGGCGGCGAGATCGGGCGGAATCGCCAGGCGCTCATGCGAGGCGAGAATGTAGAAATCGCCGGGATCGAGGATGAGCCTTCCGTCGCGCGCCGGCAGCCGGTCCCAGTAATCGTCGACGTGATAGGCGCCGATGCGGTCGACGTCGATCACGTCGGTGTGCTTCTGCGCGCGGTAGCCGATTATGCCGCCGAACGCTCCGGCGTCGAGCGCGACACGCAGCACGACGCCGTCGCGCAGATTGAGCGGCCCGTCGACGAGCGGCGTTTTGCGATGCAGTTCGGCAAGGGCCGCGTCGACGAGCGCCCCGCCGGGCGTTTCGCTCGGCGCACTCGCGCGAAACCGCAGCTGGTTCAATCGCGAGCCCACGCGGGCGCGCACCGAAAAGCTGCGTGGCGACACTTCGGCGTAGAGCGGCCCGCGATAGCCGGCGGCGACCTCGTCGAAACGGTCGCCGCGGTCCGTGATCAGCCGGGTGAAAATGTCGAGACGCCCCGTCGAGCTTTTCGGATTGGCGGCGCCGACGATAGACTCGTCGAGCGCCAGACTCTCCAGCAGCGGCACGACATAGAAGCAACCGCGCTCCAGCACCGCGCCGTCGCCTTCGAGCGACATTTCGTCATATTTAAGCGCGGATAACAGTTCGTCGACGCCGCGGCCTTTGCCCGGCAGAAAACTCGCGCGCACGCGATAGGCTTTCGGCCCCAGCCGCAGATCGAGGCTCGCCGGCTGAATCTGCCCATGCGCCAAGGGCGCCGCGAGGCGGATTTGGCCAGCGTCGGCCATCGCCTGAATCTGCCGGCTGGAAAGCACTCCGCCCATTCTGTATCGCCCGTCGTCCCTGCTGAAGCGGGTTTTGCGTCCGCATAAGCGCCAAATCCCGCCGCCTTTCAAGACGCGGCTGTTGACAGCTTAGGTCCCAGTGCCCTCTATAGGCCGACGTGGTTATTTGAGCCGGCCGGCTTGCCGCCACGAAAAACAACGCGCTAAAAGGCCGGGTCTCCCCAAGGAAACCCCGCTTTTTGCGCAGCAACGCGTTTTGGCGCGCAATAAGAAATCGGCGCGACTGCGCCCAAGGGAGAAACAATGTCCGCCGACGTTCCGCCGCGCAGGCCGCTCAAACCAGCGACGCAACTCGTTCATGGCGGGACGCAGCGCTCCGCCTTCGGCGAATTGTCGGAGGCGCTCTATCTCACGCAGAGCTTCGCCTATCCGACGATGGAGGCGGCCGAGGCGCGCTTCAAAGGCGACGAGCCGGGCTTCATCTATTCGCGATTTTCGAACCCGACCGTCGCCATGTTCGAGCAGCGCATGTGCCTTCTGGAGGGCGCAGAGGCCGCCCGCGCGACAGCGAGCGGCATGGCGGCGGTGACGGCGAGCATGCTGGCGCAGCTCAAAGCGGGCGACCATGTGGTTTCGGCGCGCGCGCTGTTCGGCTCCTGCCTCTATGTCGTCGAGGACCTGCTGCCGCGGTTGGGAATCCCATCGACGCTCGTCGACGGCGCCGACCTTGACCAGTGGAAGGCGGCTGTCCGGCCCGAGACGAAACTCTTCTTTCTGGAAAGCCCGACCAACCCCGGCCTGGAGGTTTACGACCTCAAGGCGATCGCCGACATTGCGCATGAGGCCGGGGCGAAGCTCGTCGTGGACAATGTGTTCGCGACGCCGCTCCTCCAGAAGCCGTTCGATTTCGGCGCCGATGTCGTCGTCTATTCGACGACCAAACACATCGACGGCCAGGGGCGATGTCTTGGCGGCGTCATCCTCGCCTCGCAGGCGCTGATCGAAGAGAGCGTCCACAATTTTCTGCGCCAGACCGGACCGGCGATGTCGCCGTTCAACGCCTGGGTGATGCTTAAAGGCCTCGAGACCCTGCCGCTGCGCGTCGCCCAGCAGACCGCCAGCGCGGCTACGATCGCCGACTTTCTGGCGGGGGAAAAAGCCGTGAGGCGCGTCCTCTACCCGTTTCGCGCCGACCACCCGCAAGTCGATCTGGCGCGCCGTCAAATGTCGGGCGGCGGCACGCTGGCGAGTTTCGATATGGCGGGCGGCAAGGCCGCCGCCTTCCGGCTCGCCAATGCGCTCGAAATAATCAAGATTTCAAACAATCTCGGCGACGCCAAAAGCCTCATCACCCATCCGGCGACGACGACCCATCAACGGCTGACGCCGGAAGCGCGAGCGGCGCTCGGCATCGGCGACGGGCTGCTGCGTCTTTCGGTCGGCCTGGAAGACGCCGACGATCTCATCGACGATCTCGCGCGCGGGCTTTGGGCGGCCGCGCGCGCCTGAGCTTACGGCCGCGCGCTGTCCCGCCTTTCGCGGCCGACCGGAATTCTTGCCTCCTGCATGGCGCATTCGGCGACGAAATAGGAGGCGGCGAGTATGGCGCAAAGCGTCTCAAGCACGACGCCCGTGATCAATTCGTTCATCAGCATGCCCTCAAAAGCATTCGCTGCGGAATGCGGAAAATCCAATCGGCGGCCCGCGGCGGCGGCGTGAGAAGAGAATCGACGCCGACGCAGGCCGTTTCGCGACACCGCGCCTAGACCGCCGGCGGCGCGCGCTGGCGGTTGGCCGGGTCGTGACGGAGCGTCGGCGCAACGCGGTCCGCCACCGTCCACACGAGCTTGAAGCTCGGGACGGGCGTCGCGCCAATCAGGCCAGGCCGCGCCGCAAGAGGCGCAAGACCGCTGCAAAACGCCTGGCAGAGGATACAGGCGGAGCGATCGTCTTTGGGGCCCAGCCGCCCCGCAAGCGCGTCGGGTTGGGAGGACCCCGACGCGAAACAGACAAAGAGTTGAGCGATGAGTCGCCCGCCGACGCCCGAATCGGCGACGCCGCGCGCGAGCGGAACGACGGCCCAGAGCGACGCCGCCAAGAGCAGCAACGCCGCGCCGCGCCGAGCGCCCGCGAAAGGCGGCGAAGCGAATCCGGACGCCGGAGGGCGCATCGGTTCAGGTCGCGTCGGTCAAAGGCCGCGAAAATCTCGCGCGGCGCTCGAGATCGATGAGGCGGATGACGCGCTGGTCATTTCCGCGCCACAGAGGCGCCGCCGGCACGATGGCGGCGAGCGCCGCCATGCCGGGCGCATGACCCGGCTGCGCGCGTTCCCGCTGATTTAGAGATTCGAGCGTCGCGCCGGCGACGACGCTGTCCCGGCCGCTCGGCTTACGTTTGCAAAACATGGGGCTCACTCCCGATCCGCCGCTTGATGCGGCGTTGTCCTTAAGCTGCGCCCAACGCTGCGCGCGCCCGGCGTAGGGGCGAGATGCGCAAAGCGAGGCGACAGCCTGCGAAGGATTCAGGAGTTGGCGGGAGGCGCTCGCGCCTGTCGTGAATAATCTTGCGGGGGGGTCGGCAGGGCGCGGTCCGCCACCGTCCAATCAAGCGCTGTCCATTGAACGGGCGACTTGCCAATATGAATGGTCCGCGCCGCCAGCGGCGCGACGCCATCGCAATGGTTCTGACAGAAGAGACAGGCGTCCCTCTGGCCCTTTGCTTGGGCGGGAGCCTGCGTTTGGTCGGCTGAGCCGGCCTCGGTGAAACAAAATTCCCTGACGGCGTCGCCGGCGCCCATCCGCGTCGCGACATGCGCCGCCGCAGGCGCAAAGGCCTGGACGGTCAGCGCAAGCGCGAAAAGCAGAGCTGACAACCAGTTACGGCGCATAAAAGCTCGAACCTTCGTTCAGGCGCGCCTGCCGAATTTACAGGCGCGCGCCGATGTAAGCAAAAAGCGAGGGCCGCGACAAGTTAATCTTGGAGCGGCCACCTCGCTGCGGCAAAGCGTCTCAGGGGGACGTCCGATTTCTTATCGAAGCCGATGTCCTGAGTCTCACCTAAATGTCGAAGTGTTTCCGGAACCGCCCCGATCGATCGTCACGACATCATCGGGACCGCCGAAGTGGTAATTCAAAGCGATGAAGAACGTGCGCTGCGGATAGGGATTGGGATTAACATAGGCTTTCCACCGGCCGATGTTATTGACGCCGACAGACAGCCACCAACGCGGCTCAAGTCGATAACGCCATTTCGCGTCGAAGACGAGAATCTCGCTGTCCACATTGCCGTAGTTGTTGTGATTGAAGTCGGTGTTCGCGAATGTGATGAATGCGGCCGACGAATAGCGCGCGCCGAGAGCGAAGGACATGTCGGGATTGGGCGTATAGGTCATGACGCCGCGGAACCGTATCCTCGGAACCCGGGGGAATTGACGGCCACCGTAGAGCACCGCTGGAACGGTCACGGAGAGCGGATTGACGTTGCCGTTCGCCAACACGTACGGCGCGCCTCTAAAGTCGCCGCTCGACAGGTTCGATTGAATTTTTGCATCGGTGAAAGTAACGCCGCCATTGAAGTCCAAGCCGGGAAAGAAAATGTCCTTCATGTCCGCGACGGCTTCGATCCCGCGGAAGCGGACCTTGTCCATGTTGTCGTTTTGCGTGACGATTTGGCCGAACCCGTTGATCGCGCTCTGGCTGGCAATGGCGTTCCAGCGGTCGTCAAGGAAGAAGCTGACGCGCGGATTGAACAGGCCAATGGCCCCGCCAAAAGCGTCGACCGTTCGGTATTCGCCAGTCACATCGTAACAGGTGCAGATTTCAGGCTGAAGATTTGGGTTATTGGCGAGTATCGAACTTGGGGTCGCCAGCGCCTGGAACAGCTCGGAGACAGTTGGAAAGCGATAGGCGCGGGCGATCGAACCGCGCAGCTTGAATTCCGGCGTCACTTGATATTCCAGCGCCGCCTTCGGCGAGAACGCCCCTTTGTAAGAGTCAGGAAAATAAGTCACATTCGCGCGCGCAGGGCCGAGCGATACGAGACCTGGCGAGAACTGACTCGCGACGGTCAAGCCGCCGGTGGCGTTCATGCCGTTGAACGCGCGCCACCATTCGCCACGTGCGCCGGCGGTGAACTTCCAGTCCGGCAGCGGCTTCCAGACCTCCTGAGCGTAAACGCCCTTAGTCTCGGTCTTGCCCGTGTTATAAGCTTGAATCCCTAGGTAGTAGTTATTTGGCCAGGAGACGGTGCTCGTCTGCACGGTGTTGAGCGAATAGACGTCGCCATGAGCGCCGAATGATACTTCGTGCTTGCCGAGCAGGTCGTACGGGACGCGCCAGATGGCGCGCGCGTCGCCGGTGCGCCAAAAAGTTCCGCCATTGTTTGCGTTCAAGCCTCTAGGATCGAAGTTGTATGCTGTGCCGGCGGCGTTGACTCGTGGCCCATACGACTGCGCGGCGTTCGAAAAGTCCCGCACAAAGTTGTATGAACTGGCAGACAGATCGTAGTCGAAAACGCCGCCAGTTTCCTGGCGGAGTTCGAGCCCCTGCATAACGTGACTCGCCGCGCCATGGCTGGGATTGACGCCGCCGGGCGTGACGAAGAAGGGGCCGAACTGGATGCGGCCGCTCTGCGTGTTGTAGATCGGCATCCCATTCCTGTCGCGAATGAAACTCTCGACGGTGGTGTCGTTATTTAGCGACCAGAAGCCGATCTGATATTTCGCGCGGACGAGCGGGGCGACGTCGTACGAAACTTTGACTTTCGCCATGTCCGTCTGCACGTGGTCGGCGCCCGCGGCGGCGGTGATCACGCGCGGCACTCCCTCCTGATTGAAATCCACATGGCCGCCAAAGAACCGCGGATCGGTTCGGGGCGCGGGAGGATTGCCCTGAAGAGGCTGCGGCGTGAGGATATTTCCAGGAAAGGTCTGCGCCTGACCTTGGTTGTCCAAATGCTCGTATCCGACCCAGTAACGGAAATCGTTGATCCGGTCGCCGATCAGCACATTCGTCACGCCGCCAAGATTGAGTTCCTTGCGGCTGTATAGGCTGAAAGGCTGGACTGCGGCGGTGCCTGACGCGTGAACCTCGAAATTGTCGGGCATGCGCGTCGTCATCGTCAGCACGGCGCCAATCGAATTCCCGGGGTAGAGCGCGGAAAACGGCCCATACATGACGTCGATACGGGAGATTTCCTCCGGCGAGACCATGCCCCACCGCGGCGGAAAGTTGAAGCTATTGCCGAGCAGGTTCGAAAGTAGAATTGTGTCCGCGTATACAAGCGCCAACGCGCTCTGAATCGTGCCTGAGGTGCGGGTCGAGACGATGGCGTTTCGGTCGCCGATATAGCGCTCGCGCACCCAGATCGACGGCATGTAGCGGAATGCGTCGGCGGAGGTCATGATGTTGGTGGTTCGAAGAATCTGCTGGCGCGTTCTGCTTTCGACGACCGCGGGGATGTTCGCCGGCAACGTGCGGCTGAACGGCGCGGGCTTGGGTTCCGCGTAACGGTCCGCCAGCCCGGACCCTGCCCCAGTCCCCGGCGTAGGCGTCGCGGTGGTGACCCGTCCCGGGCCGCCGGCGGTGTGACCCGGGGGGCCTCTATGCACGGCGGCCCGCGCGCCGCCGACATTGATGGTGGGCAGCGCCTGCTGCGCGTTCGCGGCCGATGTCGCCACCAGGCCAAGCACGACGAAAGAGGCTCCTCCGAGGAGCCGGGAACGACGGATCATGACAATATTCCTTCAGCACGACGCCGATCGGCGCATAATGTGAGGCGAGCTGCGGCGGCAAACGCGACGCGCACGCGAAGAAAATGTGGAAGCTGCTATGCGCAGCGGACCCGGCTCAGACCGAGGCGCATCGCGCGCTCGCGTCTGATGGACTCAGGCGCGCGAGACGGGGGGCGCCCGCGCGCTGTGCGCCCGCGACAATCGCTCGGAGCGGGATCGCGCCGCATTTACCGGCGGGTCGATCAGCGCATATGCGACGAGCGCGACGACATGAAATTCGACAGACGAAATCCAGGCTGCCGGCGGTCCGCCGCATAAGAGACAGGAATGGCAGTTGTGCTGACGCCCTGCCTTGTCATTGGACGCCGTGTTTTCGGCCTCGCTCAGGTGATGACACGAGGCTGAAAGCGTCTGCCCGGAGGAGATAGCAGCGGCGCGCGCCAAACCAGCTCCGCCCGCGACGGTCTGTGTGACCATCGCCAGTATAAGAAGCAGGGTGCGAAGCGTCGTGAGCCGCATTTTCATTCCAACAAAATCAGACGGTTTAACATTCCCGATAACGTGCCTCTTGAATAGGCGCGCAGGGCTTCCTGAGGCAGAAAAACAGGAAGTGTAACATTTACGTAACAGAGGGCGAATTGGCGCGAGGCGCCTAATCAAAGGCGTTTCCCTTTGCCGGCCCGCATTCTAATCTCGCGCCCATGTACATCGCCATCACCAGAGACATCCAAATCACGGCGCTTCCCGACTTTATGCCGGACCGCTCGGACCCCGACCAGGATCACTATTTCTGGGCTTACACGATCGAGATCGCCAATCTCGGGCGCGTTCGAGTGCAGCTCCTGTCGCGTCACTGGGTCATCATCGACGCCAACGGCCGTCGCGAGGAGGTGCGCGGACCGGGCGTCGTCGGCGAGCAGCCGGTGCTCGAGCCGGGCGAAACATTTCGCTACGCGTCAGGCTGCCCGCTCGGCACGCCTTCGGGCATCATGCACGGCAGCTACCGTATGGTCACTGACGCCGGCGAAACCTTCGACGTCGAAATCCCCACTTTCTCGCTCGACAGTCCACTGTCGCGTCCGACCCTGAACTAGGCGGGCGTGATGGAGCGCCTCGAAGACGCGATCGACATGCTCTCCCGCTTGGTCGCCTTCGACACGGTGAGCTCCAAATCCAATCTGCCGCTGATCGACTTCGTCGAATCCTACCTGCGCGAACAGGATGTGCGTTTCGTGCGCGCGCCGAACGCTTCCGGCGACAAGGCGGCCCTTTTCGTCACCATCGGTCCCGACGTCGACGGCGGCGTGCTTCTTTCGGGCCACACCGACGTCGTGCCCGTCGCAGGCCAGAGCTGGAGCGCCGATCCGTTCACGCTGCGTCGCGACGCGACCCGGCTTTACGGGCGCGGCGCCGTAGACATGAAAGGGTTCGACGCCGCCTGCCTCGCGATGATTCCAGAGTTCAAGGCGGCGCATCTGTCCCGCCCCGTCCACATTCTCTTGAGTTATGACGAGGAGACCACCTGTCTCGGCCCGCTCGACGTCATCGCGCGGTTCGGCGCCGACCTGCCGCGCCCGTCCGCGGTTATCGTCGGCGAGCCGACGTCGATGGAGGTCGCCGACGCGCATAAGAGCGTCGCCACCTTTGTGACGCGCGTGCGCGGCTTCGAGATCCATTCGGCCAATCTCAACCGCGGCGTCAGCGCCGTGCACATCGCCTGCAAGCTGGTGTGCGAGCTCGAGCGCCTGGGCGAAGAACTCCGCGCGGCGGGCGATCCGAGCGGGCGCTTCGATCCGCCCTTCTCAACCATTCACGTGGGCGTCATCCACGGCGGGACGGCGCGCAACATCGTCGCCAAGGACTGCGAATTTCTGTGGGAGGTTCGGGGATTGCCCGGAGCGCCCGCGAATTTCGTTCGAGATCGGCTGGAGGCCTATTGCGACGGATTGAGGCGAACGGTTTTCGCCGGGTTTCCTGGCGCCGGCATTGAAACCGTCATGGAGAATCAGGTGCCGGGCCTCGCCCCGCAGCCTGGCTCCGAAGCGGAGGTTCTCGCGCTGAGGCTCGCCAAGCGGAACGCGACCATCGCCGTGCCCTATGCGACCGAGGCCGGTCAGTTTCAGCGCGCTGGAGTGGCCGCGGTCGTCTGCGGGCCTGGCCGCATCGATCAGGCGCACCAGCCGGACGAATATATCGACATCGCCGAATTGGCGGCTTGCCTTGAGTTCCTAAGGGGACTGACGCAGCAATTTCGAATGTGACAATCCGGCTTTAGAAGTCGGCCGCACGCCATTGCTTTCGTGAAGTGAGCGGCTATAGTCCGCGCCCGTTCCGGCGCTTTTCAAACAGACGCCTCCGCGCCGGGCTCCGAGCCTCTTAAAGAGAATTCCAGATGAAGCTGATCCCGGACGCTTTGGCGCAAGCCCAGCCGTCACCGCCCGCCGCCGCCGAAGCGCCCGCCTCGCCGCCGGCCGAGCCGACCGCCCCTGCCGCGCCGACGCCGCCGAGCCTCCCGCATCCGCCTGCCTCGACCCAAACCGGGCAGGTGGCCGACTCCAAGCCCGAAGCGCAACAGCCCCCGACGATGCCGGAGATGCTGGGGCAGCTCATTCCCATCTTCGTGGTGATGGGCATCGTCTACATCCTGGTCATCCGCCCCCGTTCTCGCCGCGAGAAGGATGCGCTGGCCCAGCTTCGAAACGTTCGCCGCGGCGACACGCTCGTCACCACCAGCGGGTTCGTCGCCAAGGTGACCAAGTCGATCGACGACGCTGAAGTCGAGGTCGAACTCGCCCCCAATGTCCGGGTGCGGATGCTGCGGACCGCCATCGCCGAAGTGCGCGCCAAGGGCGAGCCGGTGAAGGAGGAGCCGCCGCCGGCCAAGACCGGCGTGCCCGCCAAGAGCGGCGGAAGGTCGGCCAAATCGAGCGACGCAAAGTCCGGCGACGGCAAGACCGGCGACGCCAAAAGCGGCTCACAGAGCTGACGCCGCCCCTTCGATCCCATAGCCAATAGCAGGACGATGCTGCGATTTTCGACCTGGAAATTTTTCGCCATTGTCGCGATGACTCTCGCCGCGGTGCTCATCGTCGCGCCGAGCATGTTGTCAGCGTCCCATTATGAGCAGCTGAAATCTCGGCTGCCGTCGTGGCTGGTCCCGCCGACGATCGTGCTTGGCCTCGATTTGCAGGGCGGCTCGCATGTGATGCTCGAAGTCGACCAGGCGGACCTCATCGCCACGCAGGTCAAGAACCTTCGCGACGACGTGCGCCGCATTCTCCGCGAAGAAAAGGTGGCGATCACCGGCGGCATCGGGACGACCGCGCGCGGGGTGCAGGTGCGTGTGGCGGACGAAGCGGACCGCGAGAAAATTCTTCCGAAGCTGCGGCAGCTGCGTAATAGCTTCAGCAGCGCGCTCATGGGCGGGCCCTCCCCTCTCGACGTCGAGACCTCGCCCGATGGCGTCATTCGCGTGACCATCACCGACGCCGGTCTCACGGACAAATCGCGCAAGGCCGTCGAGCAATCGATCGAAGTCATTCGCCGGCGCGTCGACGCGCTCGGCACGCGCGAGCCGAGCATCCAGCGTCAGGGCGACGACCGCGTGCTGGTGCAGGTGCCAGGCCTCCAGGACCCGGAAACGCTTAAGGAAATTCTCGGCAAGACCGCGAAACTCGAATTCCGCCTCGTCGCCGAACCCGGCCAGAACCCCTCGGAAACCGAGGAACTGGATCAGGTCGAACAGGAAGGCAAGATCGCCGTCGAGAAACAGGTGATGGTCAAGGGCGAGGATCTCACCGACGCGCAACCGGGCTTTGACCAGCAAAGAAGCGGCGAGCCGGTCGTCAATTTCCGCTTCAACATTCGCGGCGCTCAGGCCTTCGGCGAAGTCACCTCCAAGAACGTCGGGCGGCTGTTTGCGATCGTCCTCGACAACAAGGTTATTTCGGCGCCGCGAATCCTGACCCCGATCACCGGCGGCTCGGGACAAATTTCCGGACGCTTCACTGTCGAACAGGCGAATAATTTGTCGATCCTGCTGCGCGCTGGCGCGCTCCCGGCGAAGCTCAACATTGTCGAAGAGCGCACCGTCGGGCCCGGCCTCGGCCAGGATTCGATCGACGCCGGCAAACGCGCCGCCTATGTCGGCGCGGGGCTCGTCGTCGTCTATATGCTCGTCACCTACGGCGTCTTTGGCGTCTTCGCCAATCTCGCGCTCTTCGTGCATATCGCCTTCATATTTGCGGGACTCGTGCTGCTTGGCTCGACGCTGACGCTTCCCGGCATCGCCGGCATCGTTCTGACGATCGGCATGGCGGTCGATTCGAACGTGCTGATCTACGAGCGCATCCGCGAGGAAAATCATGCCGGACGTTCGATCCTCGCGTCGCTCGACGCCGGCTTCACCCGCGCCTTCGCGACGATCGTCGACTCGAACGTCACCATGTTCGTCGCCGCGGCCATCCTTTATTTTCTTGGTACGGGACCGGTGCGCGGCTTCGCTGTTTCGCTTGCGCTCGGCATTCTGACGACCATCGTCACCGCGGTGACCATGACGCGCATGATGATCGCCGTCTGGTATCATTACGCGCGGCCGACCAAGTTACCGATTTAGAGGGGCGACATTTATGAAACTTCTGCGCCTCGCCCCGGAGAACACCAAATTCCCGTTCATGCGGTTCCGCCGCGTGAGCTATCCCTTCTCGGCTCTGTTGTCGCTGATCGCGGTCGCCCTATTCGTCTTCAAGGGCATGAATTTCGGAATCGACTTCGCCGGCGGCACAGTGATCGAACTCCGCGCAAAGTCGGGCGCCGCGGAAGTCGGCACGCTGCGCACGCTGGGCGAAAGCCTCCATTTGGGGGACATCGAAGTGCAGGCTTTCGGCAATCCGGCCGACGCGACGCTGCGCTTCGGTCTGCAGCCTGGCGGCGACGTCGCCCAACAGGCGGCGGTCGAGCGGGTACGCGACGCCGTCGGCGCCTATTATGATCTGCGGCGCGTTGAAGTCGTCGGCCCGCGCGTCTCGAACGAATTGGTGCAATCGGGAACGCTCGGCGTCGTGCTCTCGATCATCGCGGTGCTGAGCTATCTATGGTTCCGCTTCGAATGGCAGTTCGCGATCGGCGCGGTTATCGCGACGATGCACGATCTTTTGCTCACCGTCGGCTTCTTCTCGATCACCCAGCTCGAATTCAACACCACGTCGATCGCCGCGATTTTGACCATCGTCGGCTACTCGTTGAACGAGACGGTGGTGGTGCTCGACCGTATTCGCGAGAACATGCGCAAATACAAGAAAATGGCGACGGCCCAGATGGTCGACATGTCGATCAACGCGGTGCTGCCGCGCACGATCATGACCGCGACGACGGTCATGCTCGCCTTGTTCGCGCTCGTCGCCTTCGGCGGTCAGGTGATCCGCTCCTTCTCGCTTGCGATGATCTGGGGCATTTTTGTCGCGACTTATTCGTCGATCTTCATTTGCTCGCCGATGCTGATCTATCTCGGGCTGCGCAACGAAGACGCCGACAAGGCGGCCATGCAGAAGCACGAGACCGAGCGCAAGGCTGAAACTGCCGATTCCCTGCGCAACGAGGCGGCCGAAGGGCAAGCCGCCGCGCCGACGTCGTCGCCCGCCGCCACCGAAAAGACGCCCGCTCCCGCGCGCAAGGCGGCCGGCAAGCGGGCCAAGACGAGGCCGGCTTGACCGCTCGCGACGGCGGCTATGTTCGCGGCCGCCACAAGATCGACGATTATGGCGGCGGCGGTTTTCGTTTCGCCGACATGTCCCACCGAGGCTCTATCCTCGCGCTGCCCTCGGGAGTGCGCGCCGTGCCTCTAACCAGCGCCGCGGACATCGACGAAGCGATCATCGACGGCGCGCTTGCCGAAAGCGGCGGCCTCGACATCTTCGTCGTGGGAACCGGACAGGAACTGCTGCCTCTTGCCCCAGGCCCGCGCGCGCGACTGCGCGCGGCGGGGGTCGGTTGCGAGACGATGGCGACCGGAGCAGCGGTGCGCACTTACAATATGCTTGTCGACGAGGATCGCCGAGTCGGCGCGCTGCTGATCGCCGTGTGACATGACCGCCGCTTCCCAGGAGCATTATGCACAGTGCGAAGAGCTTCTGCGGGCGCGCGATCGCGACCTGTGGCTCGCCTGTCTCTTCGCGCCGCCGGACACGCGTCAACACATTCACGCGCTTTACGCCTTTGCCCATGAGGCTTCAGACGTCAGCAGCAAGGTCACGCAACCGCTGTTGGGTGAGATGCGCCTGCAATGGTGGATCGACGCCCTCGAGGGCGCCGCCACGCAAGGCGAAGGCGCGCGCGCCAACCCTGTAGCCGATGCGCTCATCGACACGATCGAGCGCTTCGCCCTGCCCCGCGACGAGTTCGTCGCGCTGGCGGAGGCCCACGTCTTCGATCTCTATGACGATCGTATGCCGACCTGGACAGCGCTCCAAGACTATTGCCGTGCGACGGCGTCGGCCCCGATGCGCTGGGCCGCTCGCATTCTCGGCGCGGATCTTCAAGCGCCGTCGGCGCGCGCTTTCGACGAGGCCGGCGTCGCACTCGGCTTGACGCGAATAGCGCGCGCGATCGCCGATCCCGATCAGCGGAAATTTTTACCCGACGAGGCGTTAGCGCGAGAGGGCGACCCGACGAGCGAGCGCGATCAGCTTCGCTCGGGCTTGAAGGAGATGCTAAGGCTGGCGCAATCTCACTATGCCGAAGCGCGCCGTCTGGCCGTCGATCTTGGCGCGTCCCGCGCCGCGCTGCTTCCGGCCGCCGCGACACCGCTTTATCTGGAGCGCTTGGCGCGAAGCGATTACGATCCTTATCGTCCGACCGGCGAACCTTCGCCGTTGCGCCGACAATGGCGCATCTGGCGCGCGTCGCGCAGCGTCGGACTTTGATGCGGGCCGTAAGAGGCCATTGGGACCTACCGAAATGACCAGCCTCGAATATGAATACGACGCCCGGCGCCTGCGCATGGAGACGCTGCTCATGCTGCGCTGGGTGGCGATTACCGGCCAAGCTGCAGCCTGTCTTGGCGTCTATTTCATTTTCTGATTTGATTTTCCCGTCGGCCTCTGCTTCGTCTTCATCACGGCGTCCGCGACGCTCAATATCGGCATGCGCTTTGGCACGCCGCGCAGCTTCCGCCTCGGCGACGTCGAGGCCGCCGTGCTCCTCGGTTACGATATCATCCAGCTTGGATTTCTGCTGTATCTCACGGGCGGTCTGACGAATAGCTTCGCGATGCTGCTCCTGACGCCGGTCATCATCTCTGCGGTGTCGCTGCCGAGCAATCTGACGCTGCTGCTCGGCATCGTCATGATCGCGATCGCGACGGTGCTTGCGGTCGAATATTATCCGTTGCCCTGGTATCCCGACGAAAAGCTGGCTTTCCCGCTCCTTTACCGCACCGGAATCTGGGCTGCGCTCGCGCTCAGCGCGGCGTTCATCGGCATTTACGCCGGTCGTGTGTCCGATGAAGCGCGCATTTTGGCTGACGCGCTCGCCGCGACGGAACTGGTGCTCGAGCGCGAGCAACATCTCTCGCAGCTCGACGGCCTGGCCGCGGCGGCGGCTCACGAACTTGGCACGCCGCTCGCGACGATCACGTTGATCATCAAGGAGTTGCAAAATTCGGCGCCGGAGAATGCGCCAGCGCTGCGCGATGACCTTACGCTCCTCGCGCAGGAGACGGCGCGCTGCCGGGAGATTCTGGGCAAGCTCGCCTCGCTCGGCGCCATGGATCAGAGCAGCGTCATGAATCTCTTGTCCATCGACACGCTCATCCAGGAAGTGGTCGAGCCGCAGCGCGAGAGCGGCGTCGCGGTCGAGATTTCGAAGAGCGGGCCGCCGAACGCGCCGGTGCTGGCGCGCAATCCGGCCATTCTTTACGGTCTCGGCAACCTCGTCGAAAATGCCATGGACTTCGCCGCTTCGCGCGTAAAAATTGACGCTTGGTGGAGCCAAAGTTACGTCACGATAGCGATCCAGGACGACGGGCCCGGGTTTTCTCCCGACATTCTCGACCGACTCGGCGACCCTTATCTCAGGGGTCGTCCGACGGAGCGACGCACGAAGAGCGACCCTGACTCTGGGCTGGGGCTTGGTCTCTTCATCGCCAAGACGCTTCTTGAGCGATCAGGCGCCTTCGTCGAAACGACGAATGTCTCGCCGCCGAGAACCGGCGCTATCGTCAAAATCACCTGGCCTCGCGCGGCGCTGGAGCCGGCCGCCGCAAGGGACAAGGCCGCGCAGCAGGCCGCTACGCCATAAATTGATCGACGCGACGACGCCGATCGGCTAGCTTTGACAAAAATCATGGGTGGAAGCGCGATGTCGGCCGAAGAATTAAAGGCGGATCGGGAAGGCGTCTCTGACGGTGAGCAAATTGCGGCTCTGCCGCAGGATCGAACATTGCTGATCCTCGACGACGACAAGCCCTTTCTAGGCAGGTTGACCCGCGCGATGGAGGCGCGGGGCTTCATCGTAACGCCATGCGAAACGGTCGCCGACGGGCTGGCTGCGCTTGAATCGAATCCGCCCGCTTTCGCCATCATCGACATGCGGCTCAACGACGGCAACGGCCTGGAAGTCATCTCCCAGCTGAAGGCGTCGCGACCCGATGCGCGCGGGATCATTCTCACCGGCTACGGCAACATCGCCACCGCAGTCAGCGCCGTTAAGCTCGGGGCCTTCGATTATTTAGCGAAGCCTGCCGACGCCGACGAAATTTACCACGCGCTGATGGCCACTCAGCTCGACAAGCCAGACGCTCAGGAAAATCCCATGTCCGCCGATCGGGTGCGGTGGGAGCATATCCAGCGCGTCTTCGAGTCCTGCGACCGCAATGTTTCGGAGACGGCCCGGCGGCTCAACATGCATCGCCGCACCCTGCAACGCATTCTTGCCAAGCGCGCGCCTCGATGACCCGTGCCTTAACTGGCCAATTCGTCAGCGAAAGCCAGCATGCAGTAGCGGTCCGCCGCCATGGTCGCGAAGCGAATTAGCATCGAGCGGCGCCGCGCCGGCGCGAGCGGCAAAGACGGCGCTTCGCGCGCGAGTAGCGCCCCATGGGCGTCGGCAATGATCAGACCAACGTCCTGCGGAATTAATGCGGGATCGAGCGATTCGGGGATCGCGAAATAGAACCGGTCGCAAAAGCCGCGATAGTGGGGCCATTTAAGGTCCGCGCGAAAATCCGCGTAGCTCGACTTGACCTCAACGATGCGCAGCGCGCCGTCGGGCGCGAGCGCAATGAGATCGGCGCGCCGCCCGTTCGGCAGAGGCGCTTCGCAAACGACAGAGAAGCCGCAAGCCCGCAGATAGCGCCGCGCGCCGCGCGCCACGCGTTTCGTGGCTTCGGGCCGCGCCTGAAGCGCAGTCGCGCCTTCTGCGGAAATAAGGCTCATATTCGTCTCCGCGAACCTTTCGTCCGTCCCCAGCTTGGCGCGTCGCCAAAGCCTGCGCAACCATGATAGGTTCGCTCGATTGATCCACTATACGGCTTGTCGCATGAAACGGCTTCTCCTCGGATGCTTCCTCACCTTTCTCGGCGCAACCACGACCGCCCTGAGCGGCGAGCGCGTCGTCAATGTTTTCAACTGGAGCGATTATGTCGATCCGACCGTGCTCGAGGACTTTACCCGAGAGACAGGCGTTAAGGTCGTTTATGACACCTATGACTCCAACGAGATGCTCGAGGCGCGGCTCCTTGCCGGCGACACCGGCTACGACGTCGTCGTGCCCTCCGCGACGTTCCTGCAGAGGGAAATCGCGGCCGGCGTGCTGCAGCCGATCGACAGAAGCAAGCTCGTCAATGCGCGCAACATCTGGCCGGAGATCGATAGCAGGCTCGCGCGTTTCGATCCGGGCAACCGCCACGCCATCAACTACATGTGGTATACGACGGGCATCGCCTACGACGTCGCCAAGATCAAGGAACGGCTCGGAAAGCCGATAACGAGCTGGGATCAGGTTCTGCGGCCGGAAGCCTTGAAAAAGCTCGCCGACTGCGGCGTCTACATGCTCGACAGCCCGGAAGACATGTTCGCGATCGCGCTCAATTATTTGAAGCTCGATCCGAATTCGAAAAACCCCAAGGATCTCAAGCGCGCAGGCGAACTCTTGGCGAGCCTGCGCCGCTATGTGAAAAAATTTCACTCCTCTGAATATATTAATGCGCTGGCGAACGGCGACATTTGCCTTGCCATCGGTTGGTCGGGCGACAGTCTGCAAGCCCGCAATCGCGCCCGGGAGGCCGGAAACGACGTCGATATCGCCTATGTGATCCCGAGCGAAGGTTCGCTCCTCTCGCTCGACAATCTCGCGATCCCGAAGGATGCGCGGCATCTCGACGAAGCCTATCTCTTGATCGACTATCTGCTTCGTCCGGACATCGCGGCGCGCAACTCCGTCGCCACGAATTTCGCCAATGGCGTCGCGCCGTCGCGGCCGCTGATCGACAAGGCGGTGGCGAACGATCCGTCGGTCTACCCCAGCGACCCCACGATGCGCCGGCTGTTTACAGTCACGGCGCCCGATCAGGCGGTTCAGAAGTTGATCACCAGAATGTGGACGGCGGTGAAGACTGGACGATGAGGCGGGGCGCGCCCCGCCTTTCGGTCTACTGTTCGCTCAATATCCGCTTCAGCAGCTCGATAACCTCCGCGAGGCCCTTGTCCTTGGCGGCAAGCTCTTCGATCTTGCGCACCGCGTGCAGCACCGTCGTGTGATCGCGGCCGCCAAATCGGCGGCCAATCTCCGGCAATGAGCGCAGAGTCAGCACTTTCGACAAATACATCGCGATCTGACGAGGCCGCACGACGTTGGCGGTGCGCCGGGAGGACAGGATGTCGGCGCGTGAAATATTGTAATGGCTCGCCACAAGCTTCTGGATGTCGTCGATCTTGACGCGTTTGGGATCCTGTGTCCGAACGAGATCGCGAATGGCTGCTTCCGCGGTTTCGACGGTCAGCGGCGCGCCGGTCAGCGTGGCGTGGGCAAGCAGCCGATTGACCGCGCCCTCGAGATCGCGGCCATTGGTTACGATCATGCGCGCGACGCAGGAAATGACCTCTGGCGGCACGCTAAACCCGGGTTGCGATTCCTTCGCCGCGGCAATGCGCGCGGTGAGGATCTTGACGCGCAAGACTTCGTCGAGCGGCCCGATGTCGACGCAAAGCCCGCCCTTGAACCTCGACAACACCCGCTCGTCGAGCGTGTCGAGCTCGGACGGCGGCCGATCAGCGGCGACGACGACCTGACGGCCGGCGTCAATCAACGCATTCAGCGTGTGGCAAAATTCCTGCTGGATCGACTTACCCTGAAGGAATTGCACGTCATCGATGATCAGCATGTCGATGCCGCGCAGTTTCTCTTTGAACGCCAGCGACGTCTGAGCGGTCAGCGAAGACACAAAGCCGCTCATGAAGCGCTCGGCCGTCAGATAGATCGTATGGCGGCGGTTGTCATTCGACGCATGCGCAAGCGCTTGCAGGAGATGCGTCTTGCCGAGCCCGACCGCCGCATGGGCGTAGAGCGGGTTGAACATCGGAAGATCGCCGACGCGCGCCGCCGCAACCCGGCAGGCGGCTGCGTAGGCGAGCTGGTTTGACGGCCCAACCAGAAAGGTCGAGAAAGACAACCGGCGATCGAGCGGCGAGCCGACGAAGATATCGGAATCATGACGCGACGCCGGGGAGCGGGCGGCGCGCCGCCCATTGGTTTCGCAGGAAGTTTCGAGGGCTGGTGCGAACGACGCGACCGTGCGCTCGACATGTTGCGGCGTATTGGCCGCGCCGTCCTCGCTTGAGCGGCACTTGCGCCCAGGCGAACGCACGTCGATGACGACGCGCTCCACTTTCGAAAATTCGCTCGTCACGCGCGCCTTGATCCGCGGCGCGTAGTGGGACTGCATCCAGCTCTTGAGAAATTTGGTGGGCACCGTCAGATGCGCCGCGCCGTCATCGATGCGCTCGAGCTCCAACCGCGTAAACCAGGAATTGTAAACGGCGTCGCCGAGATCGATTCTCAATCTGTGTCGAACTCGGTCCCATTTCGAGCGATCCTCAACGGAAACTCCGTCGCTTGCCAATTGTTCTCGATGATCGGACATATCAGACCTTTTTCCGAAGCGAGCGCCAAAAAGGGGGCCCCCCGGCGACGACGGTCGCCGCAGGCGCTGATCGAAGGAACCAAGTTTGGACGAGTAAACGCCGCCGGGACCGGCGCTAGATTAGAAATTTGGAAGGCGGCCCGATTGCGAGCCGCGCACATCTGCCGATGTTGGCCTCTCGCATCAAACAAGAGCGAGGCGCTGCGAACGATCGCGCAATGAAACGATCGTTGACGCTGCGCACTCCCTGGACTGTCTCGGCCAACCGCCCCTTCGCCATGACAAAGTCTCCCCTACTCCGGAATCGATAATCCCGGATAATGCGCGTCGCAGGAAACGGACTCTACGCTACGCCCTTGCGAACTGATCACTTTGAATTCAGCCGAACGGCTGGAAGGCGGCAATGCGTCTCATTGTGGCCCATCCGCGCAGGAGAACGCCGATCGTTCCCTCGCTCTTGGGCGCCATTGAAAAACCGACGCCGACCGCCCTTCGTTCGACCATTCGAGGCTACACGTCGGCGCGATCACGCGCAACGATGCTTGTGATCACAGCGGTCATATTGATGACGGCTTTCGAACATGGCGCGACGAATTTTTTGTCACGTTTGGCCATAAGCCGATGATTCGCCGCCTTTAAAAATTCACCCGCGAAATGCGTATTGGCCTCGTACGCGACGCGACGTCGCCGCGCCAAACAAGCGCCAAATTTAGTGTCAAGTGGCGAAGTTTTTCGCGTTCGTGACAGCTTGATTGCAAGAGATTGAATCGCGAGAATTTTGAATGATCACAGTTTATGGACGCAAAAAAAATTTTTAAATGTGTCATCTACGCTTCATGCGACGATTTGGCTGACGCGGATCGAACCAAAAAAAGAGCCCGGCGATCGCCGGGCTCGAAGAACGTCCCACATTGAGCGGCGAAGCGGCTACGCTTGCGCGGCCAATGCTTTCACCCGCGCGGTCAGTCGGGAAACCTTCCGTGAGGCCGTATTCTTGTGAATGACGCCCCGCTGGGCGGCGCGCATCACGATCGGCACCGCGTTCTGCAACGCGTCGGCCGCCACCGCCGCATCGCCCGAGGCGATCGCCTCCTCGACCTTGCGCACAATGGTGCGCATACGGCTGCGACGCGCTCGATTGATCGAAGTGCGGCGCGCGATCTTGCGAACGGCTTTCTTGGCCGAACTCGTATTGGCCATGCTTTGCGTGTCCTTGAAAGCGACGGCGTCGAGCCGCCCAAAAACCAAAGGGCCGCGAAATCGCGGCCAAGTGGCGGGTTTATAGGCGCGACGCGGGCCTCTCGTCAATGGCCCTCTAACGGTTGGCGAAAGCCGGCTTTCGTTTCTCCGCGAAGGCGCTCATGCCTTCTTTTTGATCACTCGTGGCGAACAGGGAATAGAAGAGGCCCCGCTCGTGGCGAATTCCCTCAGCAAGCGTCGACTCAAAAGCGCGATTGACCGCCTCCTTGGCCATGAGGACCGCAGGAAGCGACATCGACGCGATGGTCGCGGCGGCCTTCATCGCCTCGGCGAGGAGATCCGCGGCCGGCACGATCCGCGCGACGAGGCCGGCGCGCTCCGCTTCCTCCGCGCCCATCATCCGTCCGGTCAGAATAAGGTCCATCGCCTTGGCCTTGCCGACGGCGCGAGTCAGCCGCTGCGTTCCGCCGGCGCCGGGAATGACGCCAAGCTTGATTTCGGGTTGTCCGAAGAGCGCCGTGTCCGCCGCAAGAATGAAGTCGCACATCATCGCGATTTCGCAACCGCCGCCCAGCGCGAATCCGGCCACCGCGGCGATGATCGGCTTGCGCGCCCGCGCTACGACGTCCCATCGGCCGATGAAATCGTCGAGAAAGGCGTCGACGAAGCCCTTGTCGCGCATTTCTTTGATGTCCGCGCCGGCGGCGAAAGCCTTTTCCGAGCCGGTCAGAACGACGCAGCCGACGCCGTCATTCGATTCGAACGCCGAAAGAACGTCGTCAAGCTCGGCGATGAGCCGCGCATTGAGCGCATTGAGCGCTTCGGGTCGATTGAGCCGTATCAAGCCGACTCGGCCCTGCCTCTCTACTTCAATCGTTTCATAGCTCATGCGCGCCTCCTCGCCGATCCGGCGCGGCGCCGGGCCGCGCGCTTCATATCTCAAATTCGCCGCCCGCATCCGGCCTTTCTCCAAAACCGTGTTCGAGCGCACGGGCGTGGAGTTCGTCGAGCGTCACCTCGTCCAGTCGGCGAAGCGCCCGCTCTTCGGCCTCGGCGATGACCGGCTCCAACACCGCCGCGAGCAGCGGCGGCGCAATATCGGGCGCCTCCTCCTCTACGCGCAGGGCGACGCGGACGATCTCGCCGACCGAGAGGCGGCGTCTCTCGCGCGCCAGCGCGTAACCGCCTGCTGGTCCTCTGACGCTCTTGAGAATCCCCGCCCGCACCAGAGCCTGCAAGATCGTCTCCAACCGCCGCGGCGGTAGACCGTGACGCGCGGCGAGTTGCTTCGAAGACACCGGCCGGCCGCGCGCGTGAAGCGCGACGTCGAGCGTCGCCATCAGCGCGAAACGGGCGGCTCGCGGCAGCAGTTTCATCGCGCGCCTTCTCCGCCAAGTCCCGTCGAACCGAGGCCGCCGGCGCCGCGTTCCGTCGCATCGAGGTCGTCGACCTCGACCAGCGCGACATGCGTCACCGGCGCGATAACGAGCTGCGCAATGCGCATGCCGCGGACGATTTCAAAGGCCTGCGCGCCGAGATTGATCAGGATGGCTTTGATCTCACCTCGATAATCGCTGTCGATAGTGCCTGGGGCGTTGAGCACGGTGACGCCATGCTCGGCCGCAAGGCCGGAGCGTGGTCGAACCTGTCCCTCATAGCCTCGGGGCAACGCGATCGAGAGCCCTGTAGGGATGATATCCCGGGCGCCCGGCTCCAGCACCAGCTTTTGACCCGGCGCCAGCGCGGCGTAGAGATCGACGCCGGCCGCTCCTTCGCTCGCATAGGCTGGCGAGGGCAAGCCTGCGGCGTTCGGCAATTGGCGGATCGCGATTTTCATGGCGTCCTCTCCTCGCCGATCATATGCGCGAGCCGGGCGATGAGCCGATCCGCGACATCCTCCTTGCGCAGCCGCGGCCAATCTTCGACGCCGGCGCGAGACACGAGATGCGCTTCATTGGTCGCGCCGCCGAAAACGCCTGACTCCTCGCCGACGTCATTGGCGATAATCAGATCGCATCCTTTTCGGGCGAGCTTCTCCTGCGCATGGCGAATGAGGTCATTCGTCTCCGCGGCGAAGCCGACGACCAGGCGTGGACGCTTCCGTCCCTGCGAGACGCTCGCCAGAATGTCAGGATTTTCGACAAGCGACAGGACTGGCGCGCCGCTCCGGCCTTTCTTGATCTTGTCAGCCGCGGGCTCTGCGCGCCAATCGGCGACGGCGGCGGCGGCGATGAATATGTCCGCCGGCAGCGCCGCTTCCACGGCCGTCATCATGTCGCGTGCGCTCTTTATATGTACGACCTCGCAGCCGGGCGGATCGGAGAGCGCGACGGGCCCCGAAATCAGCGTCACGCGCGCCCCTGCCCGCGCCGCAGCCGCCGCGATGGCGTGGCCCTGCCGTCCGGACGAGCGGTTGGCGATGTAGCGGACCGGATCGATCGGCTCATAAGTGGGGCCGGACGTCACGACGACATGCAGTCCTTCGAGCGCGCCGCCGCGCTTCATGACGCCTTCGGGCGCCGGCAGTCGGGCGCCTTGCTTCAGCGCCGTCTCAATCGCTTCGGCGATCTCCAGTGGTTCGCTCATGCGCCCCGGCCCATATTCGCCGCAGGCCATTTCTCCGATGTTCGGACCGACGAACCAGGCCCCGTCGCCGTGCAGGGTCGCGACATTGCGCTGCGTCGCGGGGTGAAGCCACATCCGCACATTCATCGCCGGCGCGTAGAGAACGCGCTTGTCGGTCGCAAGCAGCAAGGTAGTGGCAAGATCGTCGCAAAGGCCGCGCGCCGCACGCGCGAGTATATGAGCCGTCGCCGGAGCGACGACGATGAGATCGGCGTCCCGCGACAGTTCGATATGGCCCATCTCCTGCTCGTCGGTCGCGGAGAACAGATCGTCGTAGACCTTTTCGTTGGCGAGGCTGACGAAGGCGAGCGGCGTCACGAATTCTTTGGCCGCCGCGGTCATGACCACCCGCACGCAGGCGCCCCGCTCGCGCAGGCGACGCACGAGATCGAGCGACTTATAGGCGGCGATCCCCCCGCCGACGATCAGCAAGATGCGCTTAGCTTCGAGGCTTCGCGCATGACCCACGCCCGCCACTGAAAAACTCCGGTCGCCGCAGGCGGGAGAATACAGATTTTATGCGCGAGGCCAAACGACTTCGCCGTGCCGTTCGGATGTGGCTCGCGCCGCCTCCATGTCGCGGCCATGCGACTCGTCGTCGCGCACGCTTCGCCAGTAAGCCCGGCCGCCGACGACATTGAATTAGACCTTTCGCCAAGCGATGGTAGTGTGTGAGCTGAGGCCGCATATATCTGGTCGAAAGGAAAAGATGCGCGCAATGCTGGTGAGCCTTGCCCCGCGTGTTCTCGCGCTCGCTCTGGTTTGGAGCGTCGTCGCAACGGCGTGCGCGGCGCGCTCGCCCCTGCCCTCCGCTCAGCCCGTCGTCGTCAGTCCCGACGCGACGACTTCCGCGCCGGCGGGAAAATTCGCCGTCCAAGGGCGCACGTTCATTCCGCTGCATTCGACGCTTCTCGGCCAAGGGGGCGTGACGCGGCTGAATTTCTCCGGCGCACTGTCGATTCACAACGCCTCGGCGACCAATGTTCTCGCCATTGAAAAGATCGAATACCGCAACGGCTCGGGTCAATTGATTGAAAGCTACCTCAACGATCCCCTCTACCTGAAGCCATACGCCTCGTTGCAGGTGCTGATCGCGCAAGACGACGTTCGCGGCGGAACGGGCGCCAGTTTTACGGTCGACTGGTCGACGGTTGAAGGGTCGGACGAACCCTTGATCGAAGCGATCATGACGGCCTTCACCGGACCTCACAGCTACGCCATTCTCTCGCCGGGCCGCCGCGTCTTGCGACCGCAATGATCGCTCGCGCGCCCGCGCCGCATGGCTTAGACGCGATAGCGTCATGACCGCCGCCGCGATCAGGAGCGCGGCGCGCATCCGCCGCGTGACGCTCAACGATTTCCGTTCTTATGCGTCTCTCGACTGCCGCTTCGAGTCGGCGATGATCGCCCTCTTCGGTGAGAACGGCGCTGGCAAAACCAATCTGCTCGAAGCGCTGTCGCTGTTCTCGCCTGGCCGCGGGTTGCGCCGCGCGGAGCTCGCCGAATGCGCAAGGCGCGGAGGCGCTGGCGGCTTCGCCGTGTCGATCGAAGTCGAAATGGATGGCGCGGCGGCGCAGCTCGGCCATGGCCTGACGCCGTCAGGGGAGCGGCTTTTTCGCATCGATCGCGCGCCGGCGACGTCAGCGCGCGCCTTCGCCGATCATTTGCGGGCGCTCTGGCTCACGCCGGCGATGGATGGGCTGTTCTCCGGTCCGGCGGGCGAACGGCGGCGTTTTCTCGATCGGCTGGCGCTCGGCGTCGACGCCGAGCATGGCGCGCGCGCCAACCGGCTGGAGCGCGCGCTGCGCAACCGAAACCGGCTGCTCGAAGAAGGCGTGGCCGATCGCCGCTGGCTTGACGCCGCGGAGCGGGAAATCGCCGCGCTCGGCGTCGCCGTCGCCGCCGCGCGGCGCGAGACCGTTTCACGGCTTGCCGCCTTGATCGCCGCCGGACGCGACGACGCCTCGCCTTTCCCCTGGGCGGACGTTGAGATTGAAGGCGAGCTGGAGCAACGCCTCGCGCTTGAGCCCGCGCTTGCGGTTGAGGAGTGGTATCGTCGCGAACTCGCCGCTTCACGGTGCCGCGACGCCGCCGCAGGCCGCACGCTGATCGGACCGCAGGCAAGCGACCTTGCGGTCCGGCACGGTCCCAAAAATGAGGCGGCGCGCGCTTGTTCCACGGGCGAGCAGAAGGCGCTGCTGATGGGGCTGACGCTGGCGCATGCAAAACTGGTCGGCGCAATGACCGGACAGGCGCCGCTTGTCCTCCTCGACGAGGTCGCCGCCCACTTCGACCCGAAGCGCCGCGAGGCGCTCTACGAGGAACTTCAGGCGCTTGGCGGACAGGTCTGGATGACGGGCGCCGACCCGGCGTTGTTCGATCCTTTGCGGGGGTGCGCCGAGCTTGCGCTGGTCACGCCTGGACGTGCAACGCTCGTTTGATGGTCGCTCGTTCTCGCATCACAGGCGACGCCCGACACCCCGAGATTCGCCGCCGCCGCCGCGGCCGCGCGGATCGCGACGAAAGGCGCGTCGACCGCCTCCGCCTGTCCCCAGCGAAAAGCCCAATCATCAATTATTTCCGTGCATTGACATAGCGGTTTGAGGTAAAATTATCTGTTCGAATCATGGCCTCTCGAGAGCACGGAAAAACCCCAAAAATTATGAGCGATAGCGACAATCGGAACGACCCCGCGGAATATGGCGCGGAGTCCATCAGAGTGCTGCGCGGCCTCGACGCCGTCCGCAAGCGTCCCGGCATGTATATCGGCGACACCGATGACGGCACCGGCCTCCACCACATGGTCTATGAGGTCGTCGACAACGCCATCGACGAGGCGCTCGCCGGCCATGCGACCGATGTCTCCGTAACGCTCAACGCCGACGGCTCCTGCACGGTCACCGATAATGGGCGCGGCATACCGACCGACATCCATCATGAGGAAGGCGTGTCGGCGGCCGAAGTCATCATGACGCAGCTCCATGCCGGCGGTAAATTCGACCAGAATTCCTATAAGGTTTCCGGCGGCCTGCACGGCGTCGGCGTTTCTGTCGTCAACGCGCTTTCCGTATGGCTGAAGCTGCGCATCTGGCGCGGCGGCAAGGAACATTTCATGGAATTCGCCAATGGCGACGCGGTCGCGCCGCTCGCCATCGTCGGCGATGCGCCCCTTGTCGACGGCGCGCCCAAGCGCGGCACCGAGGTGACCTTTCTGCCCTCGCCCGTCACCTTCACGATGACCGAGTTCGATTATGCGACGATCGAGCACCGGCTTCGCGAACTCGCCTTCCTCAATTCCGGCGTGCGCATCGTTCTGACCGACGCGCGCCACGCCGAAGTCAAGCGCGAGGAGCTCTTCTACGAGGGCGGGCTCGAAGCTTTCGTACGTTATCTCGATCGCGCGAAAAGCCCCCTCGTCTCCGCGCCAATTCTCATCCACGGGCAGCGTGATCATATAAGCGTCGAAGTCGCGCTGTGGTGGAACGACAGCTATCACGAGAATGTGCTGGCCTTCACCAACAACATTCCGCAGCGTGACGGCGGCACGCATCTCGCGGGTTTCCGCGGCGCCCTGACGCGCCAGATCACCGGCTATGCCGAAACCTCGGGCCTCGCAAAGCGCGAGAAGGTCGATCTTACCGGCGACGACTGCCGCGAGGGCCTGACCTGCGTTCTCTCGGTGAAAGTGCCGGACCCGAAATTCTCCTCGCAGACGAAGGACAAGCTCGTCTCCTCGGAAGTGCGGCCGGCGGTCGAGAATGTCGTCAACGAATTGCTCGGCCAGTGGCTCGAGGAACATCCCGCCGAAGCCAAGAACGTCGTCTCCAAAGTATGCGAAGCGGCGGCCGCGCGCGAAGCGGCGCGCAAGGCGCGCGAACTGACGCGCCGCAAGGGCGCGCTCGACGTCGCCAATCTTCCCGGCAAGCTCGCCGATTGTCAGGAGCGCGACCCGGCCAAATCCGAACTCTTCATCGTCGAGGGCGACTCGGCCGGCGGCACCGCCAAGCAGGGCCGCAATCGCGAATTCCAGGCCGTCTTGCCGCTCCGCGGCAAGATCTTGAACGTCGAGCGCGCGCGTTTCGACAAGATGCTGTCGTCGGAGCAGATCGGCACGCTGATCACAGCGCTCGGCACGGGCGTCGGCCGCGACGAGTTCAACGCCGACAAGCTGCGCTATCACAAGATCATCATCATGACCGACGCCGACGTCGACGGCGCCCATATCCGCACGCTGATCCTGACCTTCTTCTACCGGCAGATGCCGGAGCTGATCGAGCGCGGACATGTCTTCATCGCCCAGGCGCCGCTTTATAAGGTGACGCGCGGCAAGTCGACGCAATATCTCAAGGACGAGCGCGCGCTCGAAGACTATCTGATCGAAAGCCTGCTTGACGGCGCGGTGCTGCGCGCGGGCGCGGAAGATCGCGCCGGCGCGGACTTGCGCAAAGTTCTCGAAGACGCGCGGGCGTTCCGCAATGTGATGCTGAGTCTCCATTCGCGCTACGACCGCGCCGTCGTTGAACAGGCGGCGATGGTCGGCGATCTGACGCCGCAGACCGACGAAGCGGCGGCGAAGCGCTTCGCCGATGAAATCGCGCGCCGGCTCGACGCGATTTCCGAAGAAACCGAGCGCGGCTGGTCTGGCGAAGTGCGCGACGGCGGCCAGAGTCTCGAATATGTGTTCAAGCGCACCTTGCGCGGCGTGACGCATGCGGTGACGCTAGATGCATCGTTGTTGAATTCCAGCGAGGCGCGCAAGCTGCATGAGCGCGCCGAAAGCCTGCGCGAAGTCTTCGCCGGGCCGGCGACTCTGATCCGGCGCGGCGACGAAGCGCCGCTCTCCGGACCGCTGGCGCTTTATGAGGCGATGAACGCGATCGGCCGCAAGGGGCTGACGATCCAGCGTTACAAGGGCCTCGGCGAAATGAACGCCGAGCAGCTCTGGGAGACGACGCTCGACCGCGAGGCGCGCTCGCTCCTGCAGGTGAAGGTGAAGGAGGATTCCGAAGCCGACGACATTTTCGTCAAGCTGATGGGCGACGTGGTCGAGCCGCGCCGTGAATTCATTCAGGAAAATGCGCTGAGCGTCGCGAATTTGGATGTGTGAGACGGCCGTAGTCAACACACCCTCAGAAACGGATTTTGGGAACTTAAAGAGAATCAAAATTGATTGAATCGTTTGGACTGCATTGGCGAAAAGACTTGGTCTTTTGGGGACGGCAGAAGAATAGGGGATCATTGCTAGGAGCCGCCAGTCGAAGCATCCACGCGAGAGCGGTTGACTTTAGGGAACAGCGAGGAATTTACGCCCTATATGCTGACTATGAACTTGTTTACGTCGGTCAAACCGGCTCGGGAGATGACCGTCTCTTCACGCGATTGAGAATGCACAAATCTGACCACTTGTCCGAGCGATGGAATCGGTTTTCTTGGTTTGGCACACAATGGGTTACAGAGGCCGGCGCTTTGTCAAAGGATACGAAGGCCGTACAGGACTCGATTGTGAAATTTCTGAACGTTCTTGAGGCAGTTTCGATTGCTGTTGCGGAGCCTCGCCTTAACTTGCAGAGAGGCAAATGGAGTGACGCAACGCAATATTTTCAATACAAGGATAGTAGATTAAGTCAGCAAATCGACGATGAAGATGAGGAAGAGCCCTAGGGCACGTGCTCGCGCGGCACTAGTGGCCTTTTCCATTTCCACGATGTCGTCCACCCACGCCGAAGTGCGCTTCGGCAAGAACGTCTTCATCGGCGGACATAGCGTCGCAAACCAAACCTTTAACTGCCAGCGCCGCGGCGAATATCACGTCTATGACGGCAAGCCCGCGCATCCCGGATGCGCGTGGCGCTCAAACAGCGATGGCTCGCGCACAAAGGTCTGCCATTTGCAGCGCAAACGATAAAGGTTGCACGCCGCCGTCGCGTCGAACGTCACGATTTCGACTTGCGCACTCCAAGGCCCTCATCCAGAGGAGCGCGCAACGCGCGCGCCTCGAAGGACGAGGGCCGCTTTCTGTGAACTTAGAAGTCCTGACGCCGCAGTCCTCGTGCTTCGAGACGGCGCCTTTCAGGCGCCTCCTCAGCATGAGGACTGCTTGCGCGAAGTCGATTGAAAACCGATAACGTCACGCAATGGCGCAAACCGACTCCTATTTCACCACCGGCCTCGACGCCGATCCTGAGCTCGCTTCGGCAATCGCCGGCGAGTTGCGGCGGCAGCAGAATGGCGTCGAGCTCATCGCCTCGGAAAACATCGTCTCGCGGTTGGTGCTCGAGGCGCAGGGGTCGATCCTCACCAATAAGACCGTCGAGGGCCTTCCTTACGCGCGCTATTATGGCGGCGCCGTATTCGCGGACGCCATCGAGGCGCTGGCGATCGAACGCGCGAAAAAGCTGTTCAACTGCGGCTTCGCCAATGTGCAGCCGCATTCCGGCTCCAACGCCAACGCCGCCGTCTTTCTCGGCATGTTGACGCTCGGCGATACGATTCTCTCGATGAACGTCGCCGCCGGCGGCCATATCAGCCATGGCCATCCCGCGACGCTGACCGGGCGCGATTACCGAATCGTCTCTTACGGCGTCTCCCGCGAGACCGAACGCATCGATCTCGATGAAGTGCGCGATCTTGCGCGGCGCGAACGTCCACGCATGATGATCGCCGGCGGCTCCGCCTATCCGCGCGCCATCGATTTCGCTTCTATGCGCGCCATCGCCGATGAGGTCGGCGCCTATCTACTCGTCGACATGGCGCATTTTGCCGGGCTTGTCGCGACCGGCCTTCATCCCGATCCCCTGCCCCATGCGCATGTGGTGACGACGACGACCTATAAGTCGCTGCGCGGCGCGCGCGGCGGCATGGCGCTGTGGAACGACGAAAGTTTGAGCAATCGCATCAACGCCGGCATTTTTCCCGGCGTGCAGGGCTCGGTGCTGCTGCATGGCGTCGCGGGGAAGGCCGCCTGTCTCGGCGAGGCGCTGCGGCCGGCGTTCGCCGCCTATAATCGCGCGGTGATCGACAATGCGCAGGCGCTGGCGCACGCGCTTGCGAATATGGGCCTGCGCATCGTCACGGGCGGCACCGATACGGGCCTGATGCTCGTCGATCTCGACGCGCGCCGGCTCACCGGCGACGTCGCCGCCAAGGCGCTGGAGCGCGCCGGCCTCGCCGTCAACAAGAATATGATTCCTTTCGATACGCGCCCGCCCGAGGCGCCTTCAGGCCTGCGCCTGTCGAGCAACGCCGGCACGACGCGCGGCTTCGGCGCCGCCGAATTCGAAACGATCGCGCGATGGATCGACCGCGTGCTGAAAAATCCTGACGATGACGCAGTGATCGGCGCCGTCCGCAAAGACGTCGCCGCGCTATGCGCCAAACATCCGATCTACTGAGGCGGTCGTGAAGGCTCTTCCGGTGCGTCTTCTCGTCTGCGTCGGTCCGCGTTGCGACGCCGAGGGGAAAGGCCGCGCGCTGCTGGCGTCTGTCGAGACGCGTTTTGCGCAAACCTTTCCGAATGAACTCGCTTCCGGAAGACTTTCGATCGCGACTCGCGACTGCCTGCGACTCTGCACGCGCGATCCCGTCGTTCGCTTCGAGCCGTCCGGCGACGCGCTGTCCAATCCCTCGCAGGACGAGCTCTTGCGTCTCGCGCGCGCCACTCTTGCCGAACAAGACTTGCGCAATTCCGAGGCTATGATGAGCAAATGAAAGAGATCAAAGCCGCTTTGCTTTTCGAAATGAACGGTTCTACGCTAAATTTTGGGCATAACCAGAACGAAAGGCGTGAAAGGAACAACATGCGTAGATTCATTCCGTTTTCGCTTCTCTTGGCGCTCGCCGCAACGCCGGCCGCGGCTCAGGGCACGACGCAGGAGCGCTCCGACTGCATGGGCGACGCCTTCAGATTTTGTAGCTCCGACATTCCTGACGTCGACGAGATCGAGTCCTGTCTGCAGCAGAATATGGCGCGGCTGAGCCCCGCCTGCCGTCGCGAATTCGCCCCGGCGAACACCACCAAGCTGCGCCCGGAGCATTTCCAATAGGCCTGTCAGGCGCGGCTCCGGCCGCGCCTCAATCGCCGCAGCCCGCGCCGAATCGCATCGAGTTCTCTCGACCTGCCCTTGTTCCAAGTTTAAAGAGTGTCGAAATCGGCGCTTTAAACCGCCGATTTTTCAAGCGCCAATAGAGCGGCCGGCGCCCAAGCCTTTTTTTGGAGCCCGGCTCCCAAGGTTTTGCTAACCCTTACGGCTTGTTAACGCATCCCCACTATGCTTTGTTGTGCGCCGCACTGCAGCCCCACAAATGGCGAAATTGCGGGCGATAGACCGGGCGTCGCAGCCAAAGCCGCCGCAGAGCGCCTGCCGACTCAAGGACAAATCATGAATCCAGCCGAGATCGCCGCGAGCCCTCTCGCCGCTCCCGCCGCCGAAATCACGATCTGGACCATGTTCTGGGGCGCGCATATCGTCGTTAAAGCCGTCATGCTCGGGCTGCTCGCCGCCTCGGTATGGTGCTGGGCGATCATCATCGACAAGACGCTGCTCTTTGCCCGCATGCGCCGGTCCATGGACCGTTTCGAGGAAAACTTCTGGTCGGGCAATTCGCTCGAAGAGCTCTACAGCAAACTTTCCGAGCGGCCGCAGACCGGCGTGGCGACGCTTTTCGTCGCTGCGATGCGGGAATGGAAACGCTCCTTCCAGTCGGGCGCCAGCGCCTCCTTCATGGGTCTGCAGGCGCGCATCGAAAAAGTGCTCGACGTCTCCATCGCGCGGGAGGTGGAGAAGCTTGAATCCAACCTGCTGGTGCTCGCGACCGTCGCGTCGGCCGGCCCCTTCGTCGGCCTGTTCGGCACGGTGTGGGGCATCATGACGTCATTCCGTTCGATCGCGGCGTCAAAGAATACGTCGCTCGCCGTCGTCGCGCCCGGCATCGCCGAGGCGCTGCTTGCGACGGCCATCGGCCTTTTCGCCGCCATCCCTGCGCTCATCGCCTACAACAAGATGCAGGGCGACGTCGCCAAGGCGCAGGCGCGCATGGAAAGCTTCGCCGACGAGTTCTCCGCGATCCTGTCGCGACAGATCGACCAGCACGCGGCCTCGTCGAACCGCGACCGCGCGGCGTAAGGAGCAGGCATGGGCGCATCGCTCTCGGCTCCGGGACGCAAAGGCGGCAGGCGGCGACGCGGCGTGCCGCGCTACGGCGCCATGGCGGAAATCAACATGACGCCGTTCATCGACGTCATGCTGGTTCTGCTCATTATCTTCATGGTGGCGGCGCCGCTGCTGGCGACCGGCGTCGCCGTCGATCTTCCGCAGACCAAGGCTGGCGCGCTCAACATCGACCAGAAGCCGGTATCGATCGCCATCGACGAAAAGGGACAGGTATTCCTGATGGATCAGCCGATCGAGACGACCCAATTGCTCGACAGACTGAAGGAAACCGCCAAGCAGGGGTTTGACGAACGAATCTATGTCCGCGGCTCGAAAGCGGTGAATTACGGCCGTGTGGCGGAGGTGATGTCGCTTGTCACGAGCGCCGGCTACAAAAAAGTCGCGCTGGTGACGGAGCAGGAGAAGAAGTGAGCTGAGCGGAAATGAAAATTTCGCGCTCCGAACCAGGTCTTCCGCTCTCCTCGGCAATCCACGCAGGATTGCTTCTGGCGGCGCTTGTCCTTTTTTCCGACGCCACGAAGTTCGAAGCCGTGGAGATGGTTCCGGTCGACCTCGTCTCCGACGGCGAACTCACTCAGATCATGAAGGGCGAGAAATCCGCGCGCGAGGTCAAGCCTGCGCCGCGAGTCGATAAGGTCGCGCCCGAAACGGAAACGAAGCCGGAGCCGCCGCTCGCAGAAGCCAAGAAAGACATCGCCACGCCACTGCCGCCGGCGCGACCGCTGCCGCAACCTTCCGCTGACGATACGCCGCCGACCCCGCCAAAGCGCGCCGCCGCCCTGCCGCCAAAGCCGGAGCCGCCGCCCAAGCCTGAGGAAAAACAGCCAGAGCCGAAGCCTGCAGCAAAGCCTAAAGCCGCGGCGCCGGAACCGGACAGGAAGCCCGAAAAAGAGCCGGACGACGCCGAGGTGGTGAAGCCGAAGCCGCCGACCCAGACAAAGCCGGACGCCGCGGCGAAGGACGCAGCGACTCCGGAGAAGCCCAAGGAGCGGCTCAAGCTGAATGAGGTTGCGAAGCTCCTTGAAAGCAAGAAGCCGCAGGAGAAGCCAAAGCCTGAAGCGACAATTGGCGAGCTTGCGGAAAAGGCGGTCAAGGAATCGAAGCAAAAGTCGGGCGACGAAAATGCGCCAAAATCGAAATTCGACGCCGCAAGCATTTCGAAAATGCTGAGCCGCGAAGCGCCGCAACGCAAGGCCGCGACGGGAGCGACGACACAGACTGCGGCGCTCGGCGCGCCGACGGGATCGGCCGCCAAAATGTCGGCCTCGATGGAGGCGCGCATCGCCGCCTACATCCACGATCACTATTACCCCTGCTGGGCCTCTGCCTTGTCGCTTGGCGGGCAGACCTATACGCCGATCGTGGAGTTTCATCTTTCGCGCCAAGGCGACCTCGAAGGCCATCCCAAACTGCTGAACGCCTCGGCGAGCCCGACCGAACACGCGCGCGGCGAACAGGCGATGCAGGCGGTGCGCCGCTGCAGTCCGATGCGGATTCCGCCCGAGTTCATGCCCTATTACGAAGAAGCGCTGCGCGAGGTCACGATCCGTTTCCAGGATGCGAATTAGTGATCGCCTTCGTGCGCAGCGAAAGGGTCGACTCCCTCCCCAACCCTTCCCCGCCAGCGCGGCAGAGGGAGCAAATCGCTCTCTTCATCGGCTTGACGCTCATGCTGACCTCTGAGGCGCTCCATTCGACAAACTCGTCCATCGCCGCAACGCGTTACGGTTTCTTCACGGCGATGCCTGCAGGATTTCGTTCATGACACGCTGCATCTCTCGGCGCGCCGCCGCCGGCCTCCTCGCCGGCGCGGCCTTCGCGCCGCTCCTTCCCGGCTCGTTGGCGCGCGCCGGACGCATCATCGATCTCAAAGGCGGCGGCTTTCAACCGATCAATATCGCGGTCGCGCCTTTTGTCGGCGACGACGCCGCCCACACCGTGACCTCGGTGACGCTCAACAATTTCAAGCGCTCGGTGTTCTTGAATCCGATCGATCCCGGAGCGCTGCCGGCGAACGCCGCGCCGCCGGACGCCGCGCCTCATCTCGCCGCCTTTAAAGCGGTAAATGCTCAGTTCGTGCTGACCGGACGTTCGCAACGCGTCGGCGATGGCAGGCTTAAAACCGAGTTCCGGCTCTTCGACGTGACGACTGGCGAGCAAGTCGCCGGCCAGCAGTATTTGACCGAAGCCGCCAACACGCGGCGAGTCGCGCATCTCCTGTCCGACGCCGTTTTCAGCCGCATTACGGGCGAAAAAGGCTTCTTCGACACGCGGATCGTTTTCGTCGACGAAACCGGCTCCAAAGACAGGCGCCGCAAGCGCCTCGCCATGATGGATCAGGACGGCGCCAATGTGCGCTATCTGTCTCGCGGCGACGAACTCGTCGTCACGCCGCGATTTTCCCCTAATTCGCTCGACGTCACCTATATGTCCTTCGGCGCCGACGGCGATCCCAAAGTCCTGCTGATGAATATTGAAAACAGTCAGCGCGAAGTCGTCGGCAATTTTCCCGGCATGACTTTCTCGCCGCGATTCTCGCCCGATGGACAGAAAATCATCATGTCGCTGTCGCAGGGCTCGACGACCAATCTCTATGCGATGGATCTGCGCTCGCGTACGACGACGCGGCTGACCGACACCGCCGCCATCGACACCGCGCCGTGCTATTCTCCGGACGGCTCGCGCATCGTCTTCGAGAGCGATCGCGGCGGCTCGCAGCAGATTTACGTCATGGGCGCGCATGGCGGCGACGCGAGACGCATCTCCTTCGGCGGCGGCCGCTATTCGACGCCGGTCTGGTCGCCCAAGGGCGATTACATCGCTTTCACCAAGCAGAACGGCGGCAATTTCGCGATCGGCGTGATGAAGACCGACGGCTCCGGCGAGCGCATTCTGACCGAAGGCTTTCATAATGAGGGCCCGACCTGGGCGCCGAATGGCCTCTTCCTGATGTTCTTTCGCGACTCCGGGGGCGGCGGCGGACCGAAAATCTACATGGTCGACGTCTTCGGCCGTTCCGAGACTCAGGTGCCGACGCCGAGCTTTGCGAGCGATCCCGCCTGGGGGCCGCTGCAGGATTGAGGGCCAGCTTAAGCGATTATCAGGAAATACATTTGGACAAACACCAGTTCCTTTCTGAACTTAAGAGATATGAGAAGGCCTTTGAAGGCATTCTTTCTCGTTTTCGTCGCGACATGAGCGGCGTCTACATAGGTGATGGCGACGATCCGCTGTTTCGGCAGTACGTGCGTGAACTTGTGGATTTGTTCAACGATATGCTCGGCACGAACACATATTCCGCCCAAATCGCAACAGAGGCGAACGAAGGAGTTTCAAATTTCTATGGAACGCCATCATTCAAGTCTGTCGAGAACATCACGTCGGTTCTGCGCGCAGCACTGACTCGATTTGCTCGCAATCAAGAATTCTTGGTGCGTTCAAAAGGTAGCAAGAGTGTTCCTAAGCGCGAGAATGTATTTGTTATTCATGGACACGACGAAGCAAAATGGCGGGAGCTAAAGGACCTCTTGAAGAATGACTTTGGACTTCATCCGCTGATATTGTCGGAACAGTCGGATGCCGGCTGTGTGACGTTAATCGAGAAGTTCGAGCGCTATGCTCAAACTTGCAGCTATGCAGTTGCGGTATTCACCCCCGACGATGAAGTGCGGTCTGATAGCGAAACTTATCTTCAGGCTCGACCCAATGTATTATATGAACTTGGCTGGTTCTGCGGCCGATTGGGGCGAGATCGCGCGATGCTTTTGCTGAAGGAAAGAACCACTCTGTTTTCTGATTTTGGTGGAATTGTTCAAAAGAGATTCAAAACCAACATACGAGAGAAAATAACTGAGATAAGAAAGGATCTCGTCGATGCCGGTATTATCGACGGCAACTAGCCATGACCAAACCCGTCCGCATCGACGAGAGCTGGAAGAAACATCTCGCGCGGGAATTCGAACAGACCTATTTCGGCGAGCTTCGCGAATTTGTGCGCGGCGAATATGCGGCGCGCACAATCTATCCGCCGGCGTCGCAGATTTTTCGCGCCTTCGATGAGTGTCCCTTCGAGAAGGTGAAGGTCGTCATTCTCGGACAAGACCCCTATCACGGCGCCGGACAGGCCTGCGGCCTTTGCTTCGCGGTCGGCGCCCATACGCCGCCGCCGCCCTCGCTGCAGAACATCTTCAAGGAGATCGAATCCGATCTCGGCCACAAGGTCTCGCGCGATCCCGATCTTTCGCGCTGGGCGCGGCAGGGCGTGCTGCTTCTCAACGCCACGCTCACCGTGCGCGAGAACGCCGCCGGCTCGCATCAGAACAAGGGCTGGGAGCAATTCACCGACGCCGCCATTCACGCGCTGGCGCGCGAACGCGAAGGCGTCGTCTTCATGCTCTGGGGCTCCTATGCGCGGCGCAAGGGCGCAGGCATCGACCGGCGCAGACATCTGGTGCTCGAATGCGCGCATCCCTCGCCGCTTTCGGCCCACAACGGCTTTTTCGGCTGCAAGCATTTCTCGAAGGCGAATGATTATCTGATCGTCCATGGCCAGACGCCGATCGAGTGGTGAGTTCGAGAACGAAATTGTCCTGCGCGAACCCTTCTCCCTATGGGAGAGGGACATGCCTCATCCTCGCTTCATTGCTCGATCCGAAAGAGATTACGGCACGAACAATAGAAAAATATATGTCGCGAAAACGACAAGATGCACAAGCCCGGTCAGGAGATTGGTTCGCCCGGCGCCGAAGCTTACGACGCTGAGCAGCAATGTCAGCATCAGCAACATGGCGTCGCGCTGCTCAAGCCCGAACATGATTTCATGGCCGGTCGCAATGCTCATGAGCGCCACGGCAGGAACGGTGAGCCCGATCGTCGCGACGACTGAGCCGAGCGCGCTATTCAGGCTCGTCTGCAGCGCATTGCGCGCCGCCGCGCGTATGGAATTGATGGACTCGGGGAGCAGAACGAGCATCGCCACGGCGGCGCCCATCACTCTGTTCACGTCGGCAAGACCGATCCAGCGAAGCGCGTCCTCAAGACCGGGAACGACCCGCTCCGCGAGAAGGCTGACGCCAAGCAGGCTCGCGCCGAGTCCGACCGCTCCAAACAGCATCATCACGCGCGATGGCCTCGCCTGGCCGTCGCCGACGGCGGCCACATGGGCGTCGATGAAATAGGACCGGTGCCGTACCGTCTGAATGAAAAGGAAGGCGCTGTAGAGCAGCACGGACAGGATGCTGACGAAAATGAGCTGACTCGAAGTCAGAGTCGGCCCGTAACTCGAGGTCGTGTAATCTGGCAGGATGAGCGTCAGCGTCGACAGAGCGATCAGGACGGCCAGATAGGCGCTCGCCGCCATTGGCTGTATCTCCTGCTCGTGATGACGGAAGCCGCCGAGCAGAAGGCAGAGGCCGACGAGGCCGTTGCAAACGATCATGATCGCTGAAAAGACCGCCTCGCGCGCTTCGGTCGGGTCGTCGTTGCCATATTCGATCATCGACGCCAAGATTGCGAGTTCGATAATGGTCACGGCGATGGTGAGCACGAGCGTGCCATAGGGCTCGCCTACCCTGGCGCCGATGATCTCGGCGTGCTGCAGGGCGGAGAAGGCGGCCCCGATCAATAAGAGCGCCGCGACGCTCGCCGGAACGAAGTCAATGGCGGCGGGAAGGCGCAAAATCCAGCGCTCGTCGAACAGAAAGAGCGCGGCCAAGCCCAGCGCCAGCGCCGGAAAAAGGACCGAGCCAACGGTGATTCTGGCCGCCTGCATTCCGCCCCCAAGTCGTCGCAGCCCAAGCTTAACAGGAGTCTGGCCAATCGCTCGGCCGCACGCAAGCGGTGACCCGCGGAAACGCCGGGCGGGTCCAAAATCTGCACAGCTCTTTGCTCGCTCGCGCACATCGAGCGAGTCTTTCCATCGCCGCCCGCGGCGAATAAATCTAGGTCGATGACGCCCCCGTTCACAAATCCGCGCGATCTTCCGCCGCAGGAAGACGACGCCTTCGACGCGGCCGAAACGCCTGCGGAGACAGAGGCCGAGCTGAGCGAAGCGGCCGTCGAGGCGCCGCAGACTCCCGAAAGCGTCAAGCGCGGCGTCGACGTCATCAAGAAACATTGGCGCCACGCGCCGAACGGACCCGGCGTCTATCGAATGATCGCCGAAAACGGCGAGGTGCTCTACGTCGGCAAAGCGAAGAACGTGCGCAAGCGGGTCGCGAGCTATACGCGCCTCGCCGGCCATGTGAACCGCATCGCGCGGATGATTTCGGCGACAGCGACGATGGTGTTCATCTCGGTCGAGACTGAAACCGATGCGCTGCTGCTGGAAGCGAATCTCATCAAGCAGTTGAAGCCGCGCTTCAACGTGCTGATGCGCGACGACAAGTCTTTCCCCTACATTCTGATCGCCAAGGATCACACAGCGCCGCAGATTTTGAAGCACCGCGGCGCGCGCGTGCGCAAGGGAGACTATTTCGGACCCTTCGCCAGCGTCTGGGCGGTCAATCGCGCCTTGAACGCGCTGGAACGCGCCTTTCTTCTACGCTCCTGCGCGCAAAGCTTCTATGACAATCGCACGCGTCCCTGCCTGCTCTATCAGATCAAACGCTGCTCTGGTCCCTGCACCGGCGAAATCTCAATGGAGGATTACGCCGAGCTTGTGCGCGAGGCGCGCGATTTTCTCTCCGGCAAGAGTCGGGCGGTACGCGAACAGCTCGCGCGTGAGATGACCGACGCCTCCGAGCGGTTGGAGTTTGAGCGCGCGGCGCGGCTGCGCGATCGCATCTCGGCGCTCTCCGCCATCCAGGGCGCGCAGGGGATCAATCCGCGCAGCGTCGAAGAAGCCGACGTGTTCGCCATCGCCAAGGACGCCGGACGCTTCTGCATCGAAGCGTTCTTTTTCCGCGCCTATCAGAACTGGGGCAACCGCTCATACTACCCTCGCGCCGACGCGACTTTGTCCGAGCCGGAGGTGCTCGACGCCTTTCTGGCGCAGTTCTATCAGGAGCATCCTTCGGCGCGCTGCGTCTTTCTCTCTCATCCGATCGAAGACAGCGCGCTTCTCGAAGAAGCGTTGACCGCACGGCTCGGCCGCCGCGTCGAGGTGCTCGCGCCGCAGCGCGGCGAGAAGCGCGAACTCGTGGATCATGCGCTGCAGAACGCGCGGCAAGCGCTCGGCCGCAAGCTCGCTGAGGACGCCAGTCAGCAGCGCCTGCTCGCGGCGCTCGGCCAGGCCTTTGGCCTCACAGCCGCGCCGCGTCGCATCGAAGTTTACGACAATTCGCATATCGGCGGCGCGCAGGCGATCGGCGCGATGATCGTCGCCGGGTCGGTCGGATTCATGAAGGCCCACTACCGAACTTTCAACATACGCAGCGCCGACATCGCGCCGGGCGACGATTTCGGCATGATGCGCGAAGTGCTGACGCGCCGGTTCGCAAGGCTCGCCAAGGAAGGCGAGAAGGATCAGAACAGCGACGCCTTTCCGTCGAAGCCAGATCTCATCCTCATCGACGGCGGACGCGGCCAGTTCGAAGTGGCGCGCGAGGTCTTACGCGGTCTCGACGTCGAAGGCGTCGCCGTCGCCTCGATCGCCAAGGGCGCAGACCGCAACGCCGGACGCGAGACCTTCTTCATCGAAGGGCGGGAGCCGTTTCGTCTGCCCCCGCATGATCCGGCGCTCTACTTCGTTCAGCGGCTGCGCGATGAAGCGCATCGTTTCGCGATCGGGACACACCGCGCCCGGCGCAAGAAGGAATTCACCAAGAATCCGCTCGACGAGATCGCCGGCGTCGGCCCCGCGCGCAAACGCGCGCTGCTTTTGGCGTTCGGCTCGGCGAAGGCGGTGTCGAAAGCCGCGCTTTCGGACCTCGAGAAAGTGCCGGGGGTCAACAAGGCGACCGCTCGGCTCGTCTACGACCATTTCCAGCGTGAATAGCGCGCGCCAGTTAACCACGCGGCTACTGGCCGCCGCAGGAAACGTCGCCTTCCTCGCAGGTCAACTGATGCTGCAGCCGTTTCGTCTGATTCTCGGTCAAATCCGCCAGACATTGCGCCGTGACCATATTGTGAATGCTGCCGTCAAGCGTCCCCAGCGTCTCAAATGCGCATTGGGCGTCCCGGTAACTGATCCAGGATTTTTGCGCCTCCCGCAGTTTTGACTGGCCAGAAGCGCTGATCTTTTTCAGCAGTTTGGCGTAAACGGCGTTAAGCTGGGCGTCGACCTGCTTGAAGTTGTCGCTTTCGCACAAATTCATGTCGGTCTGCGTATTGAGACGGCTGCAATCTTTGGCTATCGCCGAACTCTTCCAATGCGCGAGAATCACAAAAGTCGCGCAAAATGCGGTCAAGCATCGTAAAAGAAGGGTCTTCATCGGCCGGATTCTTTCCCTGCGCCGTCCTTATTCGAAACTAGCATGCTATCATGGGTGGGCATGCGAAAAATTCCGCGAATTCTTTACGAGGCCTATCGGAAGTTCAACCAGGACGATGGCTGGGCGATTGCGAGCTATATTGCGCTTTCGATCCTGACCTCACTCTTTCCCTTTCTCATTTTTCTGACCGCGCTTGCCGGCTTTTTCGGCATGGACGCGGAAGCGGACGCCGCAACAAAGCTTCTTTTCGAGGCTTGGCCGGCCAGCGTCGCGGCGCCGATTTCGAGGGAAATCCACAACGTGCTGACGCAACCGCATGGCGGGCTCCTCACCTTCGGCGCCGTGTTCGCAATCTATTTTTCCGCAACCGGCGTAGAAGCGCTGCGCGTCGCGCTGAACCGAGCTTATGACTCGCCGGAGAAGCGTTCCTGGTGGTTGCTTCGGCTCGAGTCGATCATGTTCGTTTTTCTCGGCGCCGCCTCTCTGCTGGCGATCGCCATTCTTCTGGTGCTCGCGCCGCTGGCGCGAGCGATCGCCCAGCGTTACGTTCCTCTCGTCGTCGAGGAGCTGCAGCCGCTCTATGAACCGGTGCGCTATGGCGTCACCACCGCCGTTCTCGCCATTGCGCTGTTCGCGGCCCACAAATATCTGCCGGCGACTAGGCGCGACACGGCTTTCATCGCGCCCGGCCTGGCGCTGACGCTGGTCGCGTCCATCGCCTTCGGCGTCGGCTTCGGCAACTATCTCGCCCGATTCGCCGGCAGTTATATTTCGACTTATGCGGGCCTCGCCTCCATCATGATCGCGATCGTCTTTCTTCAGCTCTTGGCCGCGATCTTCATCTATGGCGCCGAACTCAATCAGACGGTCGCGATCGACGGCAAAAGGCCGGAAGAGCAGGGTTAAGCGCGCCTTAACCGAGGTTTTCTAGGCTGCCCCCATCCGCGCGCCACAGGCGTCGCGACCAAGCGGGGCTTCTCCACCTATGCGCAGCCATGCAAGCGGTCACTTCACCGAGCAGCTTCGCGAATTTGCCGGTCGTCGGCTGGCCGAACTTCTCGGCGTCTTCTTGGTGGCGACCGCCGCCGCGCTGACATTAGCTCTCATCAGCTGGTCGGCCCGAGATCCCTCCTTCAATCACGCGACCGCAGGCCATGTCCGCAACCTGCTCGGGCCGCCGGGCGCGATCGTCTCCGACCTGCTCATGCAGCTTGTCGGCTTCGGCGCCATCGCGGCCATCGTGCCGATTGCGACCCAGGGCTTGCGCCTGATGCGACGTCGACGGATCGGCCGCGCCCTGCTGCGCGTCGGGCTCTGGACCCTGGGCGTCTTCGCGACCGCCGCGACCGCGTCGCTCCTGCCCGCGACGGATCGCTGGCCGCTGCCCACCGGCCTCGGCGGCGTCGCCGGCGACGCCATTCTTGCCGTTCCGCGCACCATCTTCGCCGGCTCGGGAGTCATGCTGGCGCTGTTCGGCGCCGGCGCCGCTCTTGTCGCCATCCTCGCCGTCACCGGCGCCGCGGGCTTCGGCTTTGAGTCGGAAGCCGACATGCGCAGCCGGTCTTCCGAAGACGACGCCAACATTCGTCCGGCCGCGGAGGATGACGACGACGATGGCGGCGAGCCCGGCGTCGCGCTGATTTCGCTCGGCGCGCTCATCCACCTCGGTTTGGCGCTTAAGGCGTGGATTGCGCGGACGGCAGGAAGGTTCAGGCGCGGCCCGCGAACGACGGACAGGCCGCCACCGCCCCGCTATCCGCGCGTCGAGCCGATCTTCGAGGAGATGGACCTTTATCCGGCGCATGCGCCGCAGCGCCCGCGCAATCTCGACGAAGCCGACGCGGTTCCGCCGCCGGCGCCGCGCCGGACGCGCAACCCGACCCGCGCGCCGCAGCCCAGTTTCAATGCGCGCTATGAAACGCCGCCCCTCAACCTGCTCGCCGAACCGAAGAAACAGGCGAGCGGCGCAAAGCTTTCGCAGGAGGCGCTGGAACAGAATGCGCGTCAGCTCGAGGGCGTGCTCGAGGATTTTTCGGTCAAGGGCGACATCATCAACGTGCGCCCCGGGCCGGTGGTCACGCTGTATGAGTTGGAGCCCGCGCCGGGCATCAAATCGTCGCGAGTCATCGGCCTCGCGGATGACATTGCGCGCTCCATGTCCGCGGTCTCGGCGCGAGTCGCTGTCGTGTCAGGGCGCAACGCCATCGGCATCGAGCTGCCGAACCAGCGCCGCGAAATGGTCTTTCTGCGCGAGCTTATCGCCTGCGAGGATTTCGCCCGCTCCAAGCACAAACTCGCAATCGCGCTCGGCAAGACGATCGGCGGCGAGCCGGTGATCGTCGATCTGGCGCGCATGCCGCATTTGCTCGTCGCCGGCACGACCGGCTCGGGCAAGTCGGTTGCGATCAACACCATGATCCTGTCGCTGCTCTATCGCCTGAAGCCCGAAGAGTGCCGGCTGATCATGGTCGATCCGAAAATGCTGGAGCTCTCCGTCTACGACAATATCCCGCATCTCCTCACGCCCGTCGTCACCGATCCCAAGAAGGCGGTCGTCGCGCTCAAATGGGCGGTCCGAGAGATGGAGGACCGCTACAAGAAAATGTCGAAGCTCGGCGTGCGCAACATCGACGGTTACAACGCCCGCGTCGCCGAGGCGCAAGCGAAAGGCGAAACGATCACGCGCACCGTGCAGACGGGCTTCGACCGCGAGACCGGCGAGGCGATTTTCGAGCATGAGGAAATGTCGCTCTCGACGCTGCCCTATATCGTCGTCATCGTCGACGAGATGGCCGATCTCATGCTGGTCGCCGGCAAGGACATCGAGGGCGCGATCCAGAGATTGGCGCAAATGGCGCGCGCCGCCGGCATTCATCTCATCATGGCGACGCAGCGCCCGTCCGTCGACGTCATCACCGGCACGATCAAGGCGAACTTCCCCACACGCATCTCCTTCCAGGTCACGTCGAAAATCGACAGCCGCACCATCCTTGGAGAGCAAGGCGCCGAACAGCTCCTCGGCCAGGGCGACATGCTCTACATGGCCGGCGGCGGCCGCATTTCGCGCGTGCACGGGCCTTTCGTCTCGGATCGCGAGGTCGAGGACATTGTCGCCCATGTGAAGACTCAGGGCGCGCCGCAATATCTCGACGCCATCACCTCCGAGGACGACGCTGGCGAGGATGGCGAAGCCCCCCTGCCCGGCTCGATGGACGCCGAGGAAGGCGGCGACCTTTACGACCGCGCCGTCAATATCGTGCTGCGCGACAAGAAATGCTCGACGAGCTACATCCAGCGCCGCCTGTCAGTCGGCTACAACAAGGCCGCGTCGCTCGTCGAGCGTATGGAGCAGGAAGGGGTGGTGAGCCCCCCGAACCATGCGGGCAAGCGCGAAATTCTGGTCGGCGGCGGCGTCGACCGCGGCGCCTTCGATTTCGAGGCGGCGGTGTAGGCGCCGAAAATCGCGCGTAATCTTGCGAGCAAGTCACGGCCGGAAGAGGCCGGCTATGACTTGCGTTGAGAGAAACAGCGCTATTGCAACACTATTGTGTGGTTTATGCTCGTTGCCGGAACAATGATTTTCTGCATGCCGCGCAGCGTGCTATTCGTGCTTCCCGTTGGCCAGCACCAGTCGAACGGATTGCTGGGAAGCAAAGTCGTAAACGGACCGCTCCATTGTAACGTGCCGTCGTCGTTGTGCGCGTGAAAGAAGTACTTCGCCCCATTGGAGGCTCCACCGCGCACGGTGGCGGTCCCTCCAGGCGCGACTCGCCACCATCCCTTTTTCCCCCAGTTATCCCCGTCGGGGCAATTCGGCCAGTGGTAGCCCAAGGCGACGAACACAGTTCGATTTGTTTGATTTCGGACGAAAAGGGCCATGTCACTTCTCCTCACGGATCGCGACTGGATCGGGAATGGCGTCTGCGGCGGCGTCGTACGGGGCCGCAGGCGCGTTGCCGGCAAAATGAACTGATGCGGTCGACTGGGAACCGGACGTCGGCAGGCTCGTGGTCGGCGTTTCTGCATCCGACGCTGGAAGCGGAGCCATTTTGGCCGCCTCGTCGGCATTGAGCATTCTAAAAAGTTCGGACTGTTTCATTGCAAAACTCCTTTCACGAAATCACGCGAATCTACAGAAAAAATCAGTATCTATCGCGCCCATATATTAACTTTGTGAACTTGGCGCGATACGAATTTATGTCAAGCTGGCGCGATCGCGTCGATCGGTGATCTCGACCGAATCACCTCCGAGGACGACTTCCGTGAGTGGGGTAAATGCAGTGGCAATTGGTCGAAGCCAAGCATGGGATTTCTTGGGGATGGCCTCTGAGAGGCCTCCCGGGGATGAAGGAACCCTCCCGCCCGATCGCCCCACCCGGCGTCGTCGTTCTGCCCCCAATTCCGCCAATTTATGTTAGCAAGACGGCATCCAGCCTCTCTGAGTCGGAACCCGCCGTGAAATATGCCTCTGCCGTCGCGCTGATCGCCGCACTTTCTTTCGCCGTTCCAGCCGCCGCCGCGAGCGTCGCCCGCGCTGCGCGGCCCGCTCAGGAAAGTTCTCCGGCCGGCGAAGGCAAGTCGGGCGCGGCGACGCTGGCCGAAGCTAAGATCGCGGAGACGAAATCGAAATCGGTCGAGGCTAAACCTGCCGAGACGAAGGCTTCTGACGCCAAACCTGCTGACGCCAAAGCTGGCGAAACGAAGCCTGCAGAACCCGCCGCGCCGAAGGGCGCAAAGCCGACGGCTCAAGCCCCCGCCCCGGCGGGAGCGGCCGCCACGGTCGCGCCGCCGCCCGCGGCGGAGCCGGAGAAGCCTTTGACGCGCGCTGAGGCGCTTAAGCGCGCCAATGCCTTTTTTAACGCCTCGCCGGTGATGACGGCCGATTTCGTGCAGATCGGCGGCGACGGCAAGCGCTCCGAAGGCAGGCTGCATGTGCAGCGCGCCGGCCGGGTCCGATTCGAATATGCCCAGCCTGCGACCATGGAGGTCGTCGCCGATGGCGCCCAGGTCGCGGTGCGCGACCGCAAGCTTAACACTCAGGACCTCTATTTCATCACCCAGACGCCGCTCAAATTCCTGATGAAAGACAAGATCGACCTTGAAAAGGACGTAA
>Ga0194126_10000808_pt1 | contig 52961 bp, 43 predicted proteins | sample TA2KigC150mmetaG_FD_148641 | JGI IMG/M metagenome (GOLD analysis project Ga0194126, IMG submission 148641) | Freshwater microbial communities from Lake Tanganyika, Tanzania - TA2015035 Kigoma Deep Cast 150m | ecosystem: Environmental > Aquatic > Freshwater > Lake | place: Tanzania: Lake... | reverse complement strand
CTTGCATTTGTAATTACCGATTACAACCCCAAAGCCATTGTTCCTATGGCAGTATTTCTCGATCCTGAAAATATTTTCGTAAAGGGCTTCATACCCTTGCTTTGTGGTACAGAAATTTTCTCGCCAGCCCCTTTACCAATTAAAACGGTTCGCCCCTCGCCGGTCGATTCAAGTTTTTCCCTGTTCATCTACCAGTATTCCTGTCCATTCATATCAAACCTGATGATGTCTTCATCAGGGTTTTTTTCAACCTGAACTTTCGTATCACCATCAGAATCTTTCAATTCAAATGATGAAATTGCAGCATCAGTATAGAATGCATAAGGAACACTTAATAATTCGGATGTACCCATATCAACAAACGAAGAACCACCCATTATGTCAACCTCTGTTTTTAAATAAAATGGTGATGCAGACCAATCAATCATAGCGAAACTCCCAATTGCAGGTGTTCCCCTTCCTATCTCAAGATTTGCTAATCCAAAAGCATTGGCTAAAACAACATGTATTTCGGTATAAACTACGAGACCAGGTATTGGTCCACGAATAATTGACATCCGGAATGAGACATTCTGGCTTGTCAGTAAGTTACCAGCATTATCCCTTACAAGGGATTGGTATTTGAAAGCCTGTGGCCCCTGTGCAATAGTAAAAATGGCCAACAAAACACCTACTAAAAGAAAAATAACCTTTTTCATACTATTTATTTTTAAAGTGATCTTGAATTTTCAGGAGACGGATATACAATTTCAAGCCTTAAAAATATATTGAAAACTCTATTTCGCTCAGAGTATTTATGCCTAAAAAATCATGTGTTTGTGCCTTAATAAAAATACCCAGATGAAGGCATAATTACAATTTCTGTTGCAAGAATTACTTCGGATTGCCAGGGATGAAATGATTATCCATCACCATCCTGACCATCCCCGCACTGTTATGGGTGCCGAACTTGCTAAGGTGGTTTGCCCGGTAGCCGTCAACAGTTCGTTTTCTGATGGAGAGCTGCTCACCGATCTCTTTGCTGGAGTGTCCCTGGCAGATCAGGCACAGCACCTCCATCTCCCTTTTTGTCAGGCCGAGACCGGCTGGGGGATGGATGGCATGGTTATGATTTTCAGTTTTTAGCTTCTGATCCGGCAGCCTGGCGGAGACATAGAGCCTGCCGGCAGCAACATCTTTTACAGCAGCGACAAAATCATCTGCTTTTGCCGACCAGTCAATAAATCCGCGTATCCCGGTGGCGATGAATTGCTCGATCACAAACTGCGGACAGGGTATGACAAAACAAAGTACTTTGCTGTGCCCATGCTTTTCAAGAAATGAACCGAACTCCTTAAACCCGGGATGGAAATGGATCCAGTGCATCAAGGTGATCACGATCGTGCCATCAAGTTTTGGTGCTTCGCGCTGCAGGGAGTCCCAGCCCAGGATCTCCGGATACATGGTAATCTCAGGATAATTGCTGAGCCAGGCTTTGATCCCCTGATAGAAACAATCGGATTCCTCCAGGATCATAATCTGGTAATTCTTATCTTGGCTTACCATGTAGGCGGGTTTTCGTTTCTGTTATTAGAGAATTGTCAGGGTGATTTATTAAATATGCCCCCAAAGATACATAAGAAATAGCAACTTGTCAATTGCGGATTTCCGTTTTTTTTATTCCGGATTTCCGGAATGTTTCCTGATTCCTGTTTTATTATTTTACTGAAAGTAAAGTATTTATGAAAACAGACTGGTTGCCAAATAAAAATCAAGAGATTTTGAAAAACTGCGGGAAAAGGTTCTTCGGGCACTTTTTTTTGCCACCAAAGCACGGAAACACGAAAAATCACCAAATTGTTTGTGAAATTTTGTGTATTGGTGACTTAGTGGCAATTAAGTCGGTTTCTTTAACCACAAAGTTCTCCAAGTCCTGCGCAAAGGGCGCTAAAGGGGGAGCTGATGATATCCTCAAGTTTGATACCTTTGGAAGCATAATGATAATTAAAACATCATGAAGAAGCTCGTTTACATCACCGGCGCCAGCAGTGGCTTTGGGAAGGCCATTGCCGAAAAGTTCGCTGCGGAAGGATTTGATATCATCATCACCGGTAGACGAAAGGATCTGCTGGAAAAGCTGGCGGAAAAGCTTCGGAAGAGAAGCAAAACAGAGGTATTGGTGCAGGGGTATGATGTCAGAAGACTGAATGAGGTTGAAAAAGCGGTAAGCGAATTGAAGGGGAAGTGGAGGAAGATCGACGTGCTGGTCAATAACGCCGGACTGGCAGTGGGGTTGAATCCGATCCATGAAGGGGTGGTGGATGACTGGGAACGGATGATCGATACCAATGTTAAGGGTTTGTTATATGTTTCCAGGAATATTGTTCCGTTGATGGTAACACGGAAAAAGGGGCATGTGATCAATATCGGATCGGTAGCGGGGAAGGAGGCCTACCCGAATGGAGCGGTTTATTGTGGTTCAAAGTTCGCGGTGGATGCCATCTCAAAGGGGATGCGGATTGATCTGGTTGCGCATGGGATCAAGGTGACGCAGGTCTGTCCGGGGGCAGCGGTTACCGAGTTTTCTCTGGTGCGGTTCAAGGGGGATCGGGAGCGGGCGGAAAAGGTCTATACGGGTTTTGCGCCGCTCCGGGCGGAAGATGTGGCGGAGGTTGTGTATTTTGCTGCTTCCCTGCCTGGTCATGTGAATATCAATGACCTGGTGCTGATGCCAACGGCTCAGGCCAGCGCAACGGTGATTCATCGGAAATAACCGCGGACACGCGGAGGCGCAGGGAACATTCTTTTGAAAAATGTATTACCTTTGTTCGTTATACGAAAAAGAAAAGAAAAAACTGCATGGAAGTTACGAGGATTTTTGACCTTCTTCCCCATTACGCCGAGAAATTCAAACCCAAGGACGACGTTATTGCCTCGAAGGAAGTGGGGAAGTGGAAGAAATACAGCATCAAAGATTATATCCGCATCGTTGATGAGATCAGTTACGGGTTCCTCTCGCTGGGGGTAGAGCCTGGTGACCGGATCGCGCAGATCAGCGCCAACCGCGCCGAATGGAACTTCATCGACATGGCCATCCTGCAGATCGGCGCCATTCATGTACCGATCTATCCGACCATCAGTGAGTCGGATTACAAGTATATCCTGAATCATGCAGGGGTGAAATATGTCTTTGTTTCCGGCTGGGACCTGCTCCGCAAAATCGACCACATTCTACCGGAAGTGCCCAGCCTCAAAGACGTTTACACATATTCTGATACCGAAGGAAAAAAGCACCTGAGTGAGCTCATTGAGTTGGGAAAAAGGAACCCACAGGCGGAGAAACTGGAAGTCATCAAAAACACCATCACTCCTGATACCATAGCCACGATCATCTATACTTCCGGAACTACCGGACAACCCAAAGGAGTCATGTTGTCGCACCACAACCTGGTGAGCAACTTCATCGCCTCCTCAGATATTGTGCCGATCGGCGAGGAGGGACGTGCCATCAGTTACCTCCCCCTGTGTCATGTGTATGAGCGGATGCTCAACTACATGTACCAGTATCTAGGCATATCTGTATATTATGCGGAGAACCTTGGCACCATTGCAGAGAATATCAAGGAGACGAGTGCCGATATGCTCACAACTGTCCCCCGGCTGCTGGAAAAGATCTACGACAAGATCATCTCCAAAGGATTGAAGCTGAATGGGATCAAGCGATTTATCTTTTTCTGGGCCGTCAACCTTGGTCTGAAGTATAAATTCAATGATAATAGCTGGTGGTACTTGCTGAGACTGAAGCTTGCAGATAAGTTGGTCTTCAGCAAATGGCGGGAAGCCCTGGGTGGACGGTTGAGGCTTATCGTCTCAGGTGGTGCAGCCTTGCAGCCAAGGTTGTCGACCATTTTCTGGGCTGCCGGCATCCAGGTGATGGAAGGGTACGGTTTGACGGAGACTTCCCCGGTGATCGCTGTGAGCAACTTCAAGAAAAACGGGATCAAGTTCGGTACCGTGGGCCCTCCGCTTCGTGGGGTTGAAGTGAAGATCGCGGAAGATGGAGAGATCTTATCCCGTGGCCCAAACACCATGATTGGCTATTATAAAGATGAGGAAATGACCCGGGAAGTCATCGATGCGGAAGGCTGGTGCCATACCGGTGACATTGGGGTGATTGAACCGGAAGGCCAGTTGCGTATCACCGGGCGAAAGAAAGAGATCTTTAAAACTTCTTTCGGGAAATACATCAGCCCTCAACTCATCGAAAATAAATTCAAAGAATCTTCATATATCGAGAATATCATCGTCGTTGGCGAGAACCAAAAATTCGCTGCCGCCCTCATTGTACCTGACTTTGTCATGCTCAAAGCCCATTGCGAGGAAAAAGGGATCGAATTCAAATCGCCGGTGGAGGTGATCCAGGATAAGCGGATTCGAAAAGTCTACCAAAAAGAGGTGGATTCATACAATGCGTTTTTTGGTGAAACAGAAAAGATCAAGCGCTTTGAGCTCATGTCCGCCGAATGGGGCGTTGAAACCGGCGAGTTGACCCCGACCCTCAAGCTAAAGCGCAACTTCATCTGTGAGAAATACAAGGGAATCATTGACAAACTCTTCGATCTCGCATAGTCATTTTCGTGGAAAACGGGTTCTGATCATAGGCGGTGCATCCGGAATAGGTGCTGCGCTCGGTGAAATACTCTGCCGGCAGGAGGCAACTGTTGCTTTGGCCGACATCCACCGAGAAAACCTCGAAGCTACTGCAGCAAAGATCCATTCACAGGGTGCGAGGGTACAGACATATCATCTGGATATCGCCGATCCTGAAGCCTTTGAGCAGGTAATACATCATTTCGCTACTGAAAATGGCGGTATTGATTATCTTTTCAACATGGCCGGAATCGCTGTTAGCGGCACGGCTGCTGCCTATCCTTCCGATGTTTGGGAAACGGTTATACGCACCAACCTGCTCGGGGCGATCCCATACACGATAAGCAAAGCGGGCATCTTTGGATTGCTGACCGGCTGTTTCCCTCTCTGATGGGTTGGGTAGGCAGGAAAAGCTTTGATAGAATGATCAATGCAAGATATGGAAAAGCAATTCCCGGGAAAGATCCCCTTCACTAGCTGATCCGGCATCAATCCCCTTGATCTTTCCGTCGTATTTCCGGAGCAATGAGATGATCTGAACCAGCTTGGCGGATGAGTAATTCCTTGCCGCCATTTTATAGTCATTCAGAAAATAGGGATTCACAGATAACGCTGCCGCCACTTCCCGGGTGTTGTTCTTATCGGCAAGCTGATGGAATATCAGAATCTTGCAAAAATAAGCGTAGAGAATAGCGATTGTTTTGATTAACGGGTTGTTTTTTGGATTATCAGCAAAGTAGTTGATGATCTGGTTGGCTTTGTAGATGTCTTTCCTGCCAATGGCTTTTTGCAACTCAAAGATGTTGAAATCTTTGCTGATGCCGATGTAGGTCTCGATATCGTTTTCGTTGATCTCCGCCGGCGCCGGGATGTTGATGATCATCTTGCCGATCTCATTGACGATCTTGGCAAGTTCGTTACCCAGGTATTCAAACAATAGTTGCGATGCTTTCGGCGTGATGGTATAGCCTCTTTCCCGAAGGTACTGGTTGATCCATCCGGGAACATCTTCATCCCTGATTCTGGACGATTCATAGAACACCGAGTTTTTTTGAAGTGATTTGAAAAAGCCGGTCCGTTTGTCGATCTTCTTGTATTTATAGCAGAGGACGAGAATGGTCGTTGTAAGCGGTTTCTCAATGTATGGCTGAAGCGCATCGATCTTATCCAGTTGCTGGGCTTCCTTGACGATGATGACTTTGAAGTTCGACATCATCGGATACTGCCTGGCCAGGTTGATCAGGTTCACAGCAGTGGTGTCTTTACCGTACACCACCAAATGATTGAATTCTTTTTCCGTTTCCGTGAGGATGTTCTCCTCCATGAAATCAGAAAGATAATCGATATAAAATGGTTCTTCTCCCTGGAAGAAATAAACCGGGTGGTATATCTTTTTATTCAGATCGGAGATGATCTGGGTGATTTGTTTGATCTCGGGCACAGGAGGGGAGCTATCAGGATTCGTCGAATCTGAGGTGTTTAACGGTCAGGCCGTTATTGATCAATTGTTTTAGGGAGTCGATACCGATCTGGAGGTGGTTTTCGACAAATTTTTCAGTCACGATCTTATCCATCCGTGCTGTTTTAATTCCTTCGGATATCATGGGTTGATCGGAGACGAGGAGGAGGGCGCCGGTGGGTATTTCGTTGTGGAATCCGACAATAAAAAGGGTAGCTGTTTCCAGGTCGATGGCCATGGCGCGGGTTGTCCGGAGGTGTTCCTTGAATTTCTCATCATGTTCCCAAACCCTTCGGTTGGTGGTGAAGACCGTACCTGTCCAGTAGTCCATGTGATGATCTCGAATGGTTGTTGATATGGCCTTTTGCAGGCTGAATGCCGGCAGCGCCGGAACCTCTTTGGGGAAATAGTCATTGGATGTTCCTTCTCCCCGGATGGCGGCGATAGGCAGGATCAGGTGCCCCAACTGGTTCTTCTTCTTCAGTCCACCGCATTTGCCAAGAAAAAGGCAGGCTTTGGGCCGGATGGCCGAGAGGAGATCCATGATTGTGGCCGCATTGGCGCTTCCCATTCCAAAGTTGATCAGGGTGATGTTTTCGGCGGTCGCACTCGGCATTGCCCGGTCGGCCCCCATGATGGGTACCTGGAATTGTGCGCAGAACAACTCCAGGTATTTACCGAAGTTGGTCAGCAGAATATATTGCCCGAAGTCCTTGATCTCCGTTCCGGTATATCGCGGAAGCCAGTCTTTGACGATCTCATGTTTTTCCATGATGCGAATTGCATTAACAAGATGACAAAATTAGCTATTTTTAGCGATTCTTTCGATGAAGATGTTTCCTGATCTCAACCTCCCGGCATATCCGTTGCGGATTCAAAGACAAGGTGAAGCGTTTGATGTTTTTGATCCGGCACGTAAGAAGTTCGTCTCCCTAACCCCGGAAGAATGGGTTCGTCAGCATGTTCTGATGTACTTGAACCGTGACCGGGGATGTCCGCTTACGTTGATGAGCATTGAAGGGCAGATCGTGGTGAATGGTCAGCCCAAACGGTATGATATGGCCGTATTCCGGAACAATGGATCACCCTTGCTGGTCGTAGAGTGCAAGGCGCCAGAGGTGGAGATCACACAGAACGTTTTCGACCAGATAGCCGTTTACAACATGCAGCTGGGCGCTTCTTTCCTGCTTGTAAGCAATGGATTGACGCACCATTGCTGCCGGATGGATCATGCGGCCAGGGCTTTCCGTTTCTTGGATGCCGTTCCATCGTATGAAGAGATGATTCAATCGCAAAATGAATGACACAGCGTTTGATCAAGCGATTTCCACTAAATTTGTCCCATAATAAATCATCGTGAATCCAAAGCTCCATACCCTTTTCGAATGTTGGGATCCGCTGGCAGAGAAATCCGGCGGAGACCAGTATGACCTGGGCTTGCTGATATCTCCGGCCGGCGTGACTTTCACTTACCTGGATGTGGAAAAGAATGCCTTCCTGTCCTGCTGTAGCATTGAATTTACCGGTAAAAACGTGCAGGAACTGACCAACCTGTCACCGTATTTTGGCGCAACCATTCAACCGGAACTCCTGAATAAAGTATTGGAGATCTATCCGATGCTGAGAAATCCCTTTCACCAGGTCAGGATCCTAGTTGAAACGCCAAAGCAAACACTGATGCCGGAAGGATTGTTTATTCCGGAAGAAAAAGAGCAGTACCTTCATTTTACCCAGCACCTTGGAAAAAAAGAGGTGGTTTTGACAGATAAACTCAGGAATGCAGCAGCATACAACATCTACGCGATTTCGCCGGAGTTACAAGACTGGATTCTGGTAAACTTTCCATCTGCCGCGGTTTTTCATTCAACAACCGCCTGGATTCAAGGGATCATGCTAAATTGCAAAAGCCGGACGCAACCCAATCAACTGTATCTGAATTTCCGTCGGGGCGCTTTTGATCTCCTTTCCATCAACGGAGGGAAGCTTATGTTCGGTAATGCTTTTCCTTTCCGTGCCAGGGAAGATGTGGTCTATTATGTGATGTTTGTGATCGAACAATTGGGTTTGTCGCCGGGTGAGACGGTACCGGTGCTATGCGGGGAGATTGGTGATCACAACGATATCCAGGATTTGATCTCCCGTTATGTGTTTAAGGTGACCTACCTCGAAAGAAGCGGGTTATTCCAATATAGTCATGCACTGGATGAGATCCAACCACATCGGTTTTTTACCTTGTTCAACTTACCACTGTGCGGATAATCGCTGGAAAATACCGAGGTAAAGTGCTGCGGCCACCCAAGAACCTGCCGGTGAGGCCAACCACCGATCTGGCCAAGGAGAGCCTGTTCAACATTCTCAATAACCGCATTGATTTTGAAGGGTTACAGGTCATCGACCTGTTCTCCGGCACGGGAAATATAACCCTGGAGTTTGCCAGTCGCGGCGCCGGTTCTGTCATCGCTGTTGACATCCACAACGGGTGTATTCGTTATCTGATGAAAATGGCGCTGGAGTTAGGCTTTCAGTGCATCCAACCCGTTCGGGCAGATGTTTTCCGTTTCCTGGAACGCCAAGCAGTGAAAACCGACCTGATCTTTGCCGATCCGCCGTATGATCTTCCTGAAATTGAAAAGATACCTGTGCTTGTTTTCCGTCGACAGTTGATAAACCCTGACGGATGGCTGATTATTGAGCATCCCGGCACGATCGATTTTTCAGAACATGCGAGGTTCCTCGAGACTAGAAAATACGGGAATGTGCACTTTAGCTTTTTCCGTAACGCGTGACATGTGACAAGCGAGCTATCCAAACAAATCAATAAATCAATATATCAGAAAATGACGGGTAAAAGCAAGGAGGGAGCGGTGGTGGAGGTGAGGAATCTCATGAAACGTTTTGGTGAAATAACTGCCGTCGATGACCTTTCATTTACTGTTGAGAAGGGTAAAGTGCTTGGGTTCCTGGGCCCGAATGGTGCGGGGAAAAGCACAACCATCAACATGCTGTGCGGGTTGCTGAAACCCGACAGGGGAGAAGTGCTCTTCAATGGAAGCCGTGAAAAAAGCCTGAAGGACAGGCTGGGTCTGTGTCCGCAGGAAATAGTCATCTGGCCGAAACTCACCTGCTTCGAACAGCTGGTTTTTTCCGGGGAGATGTACAACATGAAATCCCGGGAAGCAAGGAAGAGTGCCGAACAACTGCTTTCCGACCTGGATCTCCGGCAGAAAAGAAACAAACGTGCATCCACATTATCCGGGGGGATGCAACGGAGATTGAACATTGCCCTGGCACTGGTACATGACCCTGAAATCATTGTGCTGGATGAGCCTGAAGCGGGTCTTGATCCCCAAAGCCGGGTGATGGTGCGCGATTTTATCAAAAACATCAGCAGCAAAAAGACCATCATCTTTACTACCCATAATATGGATGAGGCTGACCGGGTATCCGACAAGGTGGTGATCATCGACCGGGGAAAAGCGTTACGCAACGGAACACCCCAAGGATTGAAGAACTCCATCGGCAGCGGCGACGTGCTGGAAATCGGCATCAGAAAAAGGGAACATTACAACCAGGAAGGCATCCTGCAACAAGTCGGTAATCTGGGAATCTCCATCAGGATAGAAGAAGAAACGCTCAACCTGAAAGCCCTGGACATCATCCGGAGGATCCCGGAAATATCTGGGATCATCAGCGAGTCAGGTGCCGAGATCACCGGTATGCAGCTGAGGGAAAATACCCTGGAGGATGTGTTCATTCACCTAACCGGAAGAACCCTGCGTCAATGAGATCTATTTAATAATCCATAATTCCAGGTATGAGGATAAAAGGAATTGTACAAAAAAGCCTGAGGGAACAGTATCGAAGTTTCTGGATCCTTTTATTGACGCTGGTCTCAGCGCCTTTCTTCGTGCTTATCTACCAATTGATCACCCAGGGATATACCCCTTCCTATAAAATCGTGATCGTAAATGAAGATCAAAGCATCACCGATAGCGGGAAAACCATCAATTACGGTGAGTTACTGACCAAGGAGATAATCTCCATGAAAGATACCCTGCAGCAAATCAACTTCGTCTTTTCTTTTTCCGGTGACAGGGCGCAGGCCACGCAATGGCTTCGGGAACGGAAAGTCAACCTGGTGGTATTTCTGCCGGATCATTTCTCGGCGGGTGTCGACTCCCTTGCCAGAGGAATGCCGGGAAAGATCCGGTATGGATTTTCCGGTGATCTGACCGATTTCAGGTATCTATTGTCCGCCATATGGACAGATGAGCTAATGAAACAATATCTTTATCCAGCCATTGGACAGGAGCCTCCGTTTGAGTTTCGGGAAATACCCATTGGTTCTTCCGGGCAGAGATCAGATTTTGACATTGCAGTTCCCGGGCTGATGATCTTCTCGATTGTGATGCTTATGTTTCCGGCTTCCATCGCCATGGTGAACGAGGTGGAGAAAAAGACCATCTTGAGGCTGAAGCTCTCGAAACTCACCACGGGTGAATTTCTTGGTGGGATCAGTATGGTTCAGGTGATGGTAGGTATTATCTCGGTTGCAATGACCCTGGGGGTGGCAATGGCATTGGGATTTCACACCCAGGGGGCATGGGGGGCGGTGTTTCTTGTGGCTGTGCTGACAAGCATTTCCATCATCTCATTCAGCCTGATCCTGGCCGCCATCTGCAAATCGGTGGCAGAAATACTCATCATCGGGAATTTCCCGTTGTTTTTGTTCATGTTCTTCACCGGATCGATGTTTCCCCTGCAGATCAGTCCCCTGTTTTCCATGGCAGGCTACGGGATCGGGATCAACGGCATCATGTCAGCAACCCATTCTGTTAGCGCACTGAATAAGATACTGATCATGGACATGGGGATCGGGGATATCTGGCCTGAGCTTCTTTGCCTGTGCATGCTAACGGTTCTCTACACCCTCATCGGCTGGTGGGCATACCGAAAGAGACATATGAAAGTTCAATAAGGCGTTACCTTCCACAGACCACAAACAATGAACAATGAACAATTAACAATGAACAATACTGATCGTTGTTCATTGATAACTGTTAATTGTTAATTGATCAATACTCGTCTTCGTGGAAAAAGAAGTCCTCTTTGGTAGGATAGTCGGGCCAGATGTCTTCGATGCGTTCATATACATCGCCTTCATCTTCAATCTCCCGCAGGTTTTCAATGACTTCCTGGGGCAAGCCTGTTCGGATCGCATAATCGATCAGCTCCTCCTTGGTAGCAGGCCAGGGAGCGTCTTCCAATTTTGATGCAAGTTCCAGCGTCCAGTACATAGGTGTTGCCTCGTTGTAATTTTTTGCAAAAGTATATTTTTTTACAAAAAAGTCAAGTCCCTGAAAAAACTTGAAAATGGAAAAATTTTAGTGTGTTTCTTTCCAGATGACTTCTCCGGCCTGGTTATCTTTTCCCAGCTTCCTGGCAAGTACGAAAAGATAATCGGCCAACCTGTTGAGGTAGCGAAGATGGATATCATCAACCTTTGATTCCCTGGCCAGGGTGAGGGTTCGGCGTTCTGCCCTGCGGCAGACGGTACGGGCAACATGACAGAGCGATACCTGCGGGTGTCCGCCCGGGAGGATAAAGGAAGTCAATTCGGGAAGCCCGGCTTCCATCCGGTCGATCTCGGTTTCGAGATGCCTCACCTGTTCTTCTGTCAGTTCCGGCATTCTCCGGCTAACTCCTTCCGGCGGTGTGGCAAGGGCGGCTTCAAGGACGAACAAGCATCGCTGAATCTCCAGCAACATGTCTTTGAGATGATCGTCTTTCACCTCATCCCGCAGCAATCCCAGAAAGGAATTCAATTCATCCACTGACCCATACGCTTCCACCTGCACATGATCTTTAGGCACACGTGCTCCACCAATCAGGGAAGTCTCTCCCTTGTCGCCGGTCTTGGTGTATATTTTGAATTTCTTGTTCATTAATCAGAGTCAGTTGTCAGAGTCAGAGTCAGTTGTCAGAGTCAGAGTCAGTTGTCAGAGTCAGAGTCAGTTGTCAGAAAATTTCGCTACTTCGTTACATCGTTACATCGCTACATCGTTACATCGCTACATCGTTACATCGCTACATCGTCATATCACTGGCCCTGCTTTCACCAGCTTTTTCCCTTCTTCATTATCTGTAAAGCTGACAAAATTATCGATAAACTTCTGTGCCAGGGCTTTGGCGGCTTTATCATATTCGTTGGTGTCGGGCCAAATATTGCGCTGGTTCAGCATGCGATCTTCGATTCCAGGGATGTGCTTCGGAATCGACAGGTTGAAAACAGGTGTTTGTTCGTATTCAACGTGATCAAGTGAGCCGTCAAGAATGGCATCGATGATGCGGCGGGTTACGGGAATATCGATCCGTTTGCCAACGCCGTAAGGGCCACCAATCCAGCCGGTGTTGACCAGGTAAGCGACCGATCCGTGCTGCTCCATCTTCTTGATGAGCTGATTGGCGTAAACCGTGGGATGGAGGAGCAAGAATGCAGCGCCGAAGCAGGAAGAAAAGGTAGGGGAGGGCTCAATGATCCCACGCTCGGTACCGGCCAGTTTGGCGGTATAACCGCTCAGGAACTGGTACATGGTCTGTTCCCGGGTAAGCCTGGCAACGGGGGGGAGGATGCCAAACGCGTCGGCAGTTAAAAATATGACTTTCTTCGGATGACCACCCTTTGAGACCGGTTTCACTATATTTTGGATGTGACAGATCGGGTAAGATGCACGTGTATTTTCTGTTTTTGAACCATCATTATAGTCAATCTCGCCTGTTTTAGGATCATAGCCTATGTTTTCCAGGATGGTATCCCGCCGGATGGCGTTGTAGATATCGGGTTCTTTTTCCCTGCTCAGGTTGATCATCTTGGCATAGCATCCCCCTTCAATGTTGAACACCCCTTCTTCATCCCATCCGTGTTCATCATCACCGATGAGCAGCCGTTTGGGATCAGCCGAGAGGGTGGTCTTGCCGGTTCCGGACAATCCAAAAAATATCGCTGTCTCCCCTTCTTTGCTCATGTTGGCGGAGCAATGCATGGAGGCCACACCCTTCAAAGGGAGAAAATAATTCATGATCGAGAAGACCCCTTTCTTCATTTCTCCGCCGTACCAGCTTCCACCGATACAGGCCATCTGTTCCTTCAGGTTGAAAGCGATAAAGACCTCGCTGTTCAGGTTGTTTTCTTTCCACTTGGGGAAAGTGACTTTGCAGGCGTTCAGCATTACAAAATCAGGTTCAAAGACTTCCATTTCCTCTTCGGTGGGGCGGATGAGCATGTTTTTCAGAAAATGCGCCTGCCAGGCGACTTCGGTCACGAGCCTGATGCGGAGACGGGTATCTATATTGGTTCCGGCATAGCCATCCAAAATGTATAGATCTTTTTCGGATAACTGTTCGGCTGAGAGATTTAGTAATTCCCTCCATAAAGCTTCTGAAATGGGCTTGTTGTCGGAACTTTTCCGTGTCGGATTTTTCCACCAGATATTGTCCCTTGAAAAATCCTCATCAACAACATATTTATCTTTGGGCGACCGTCCGGTAAAAATCCCGGTATCAACATTAATTGCCCCGGTATTGGTCACGAAACACCTTTCAAACCCGGTAAGGGCTGGATTTGTTTCATGGGCATAGAATTCATCATAGGATAAATTGTGGTACACTTTTCCGGTATTCCGGATACCATATTTACTGAGGTCGATGGTTTTCATGGGTAGTAAGGGTATAATTTGTTTTTGCGAGGGTCAAATTTTACTTAAGTTTTCCCAGGGCTTTTTCAATTCTTTTCACTGCTTCGGTCAGGTTTTCTTTGGATGTGGCATAAGAGAACCGGATGCAATTTGGGTTTCCAAAGGCCGATCCCGGGATGAGGGCGACGAAGGCCTTGTTCAACAGGTACATGGCCAGGTCGTCGCAGGTATTGATGGTGATGTTCCCATCGGTTTTACCAAAATAATAGGTGATGTTGGTGAACAGGTAGAAAGCGCCTTCGGGGTGGTTCACCTTGATACCCGGAACTTTTTGAAGCATGTCGATAAGCAGGTCTCTCCGTTCGCGGAATGCAGCAAGCATCGATCTCATCTCTTCATGTTGGCCGCCTTCAGCGATGGCTTTCAGGGCAGCTCTTTGTGAGATACCGGAGGGGCCTGAAGTGAATTGGCTCTGGAGTTTTTCGCAGGCATGGGCGATGGTTCGGTTGGCTCCGATATATCCGATCCGCCAGCCGGTCATGGCATATCCTTTCGACACGCCATTGGCGATGATCACCCGGTCGCGGATGGCTTCAAACTGGGCGATGGTTTCATGTTTCCCGACAAAGTTGATGTGCTCGTAAATCTCATCTGAAAGGATGTAAACCTGTGGATACCCGGCGAAAACCTCAGCCAGTTCCCGGAGTTCATCTTTGGAATAAACGGTTCCGGTGGGATTACAAGGCGAACTGAAGATAAAGAGTTTCGATTTGGGCGTGATGGCTTGTTTCAGTTGTTCCGGACCGATCTTGAATTCATTCTCAATGGTTGCGTGGATATAAACCGGCTTGGCTTCTGCCAGCTTGATCACCTCCTTGTAGGTTACCCAGTAGGGGGAGGGGATGATCACTTCATCACCCGGGTTCAGCAGGCAGAGGACTACATTGGCGATGGACTGTTTAGCCCCGTTTGAGACCACAATCTGGTCAGGCTTGAATGCCAGGTTGTTGTCTCTGAGGAACTTATCGCAAATAGCCTTCCGCAAATCAAGGTATCCTGCGACCGGCGAATAGAACGTGAAATTCTTGTCAATCCCTTCTTTAGCAGCATCTTTGATGTAGAAAGGGGTGAAAAAATCGGGTTCCCCCAAACTCAGGTTGATCACATCGTGGCCTTCAGCCTGTAATTCCCTGCATTTTTGCGCCATAGCCAGGGTTTCGGATTCCGAGATTTTGTTGATCCTGTCGGAGAGCATAGTGGTTAAAATTAGATCGTTAGGATGATTCTTGAAATTTTTTGCAAACGTACATATTTTTTCCTTCTTCTGCCGGCAAGATCATTTGAATATCTTTGCATGATGTACAATAACAGAAAAAGCCAACCACCATGCAAACCCTGGTACCAATTTTACAAATGACAATCCCTGTCATCGTGCTGTTCATCATGATCTATCTGATGCTCCGAGCCTTTTTAGACCACGAACACAAGAAGATGGCACTGAACATCCGGGCTGAGCAGGACAAGCAACTGAGTCCTGTGAAAATGCAGGCCTACGAACGGCTGGTGCTGTTGCTTGAAAGGATCATGCCGGAAAACCTGATCTTAAGGGTTTCGCAACCAGGCGACACGGTTTTGTCACTCCAATCATCCATGATCAAGGCGATCCGGGAAGAGTATGAGTACAACATGTCGCAACAATTGTATGTTTCTGCTTTGGCCTGGGAGGGGCTCATAAAATCGAGGGATTTCCTGATCACCCTGATCAATACCAGCGCATCTGAGCTATCTCCGGGTGACCCGGCTACCGAGCTGGCAATCAGAATACTGACAAAAATAAACCAGGAGAATATCAATATGGTATCAAATTCTCTGACTACCTTGAAGGAAGAATTTCAAAAGTCATTCTGAAAAATATTTTTCAAAAATGGATATCCCGACTTGTCTTTAACATTTTTATACTACTTTTACAAATGATATAGGTAAATACCAATAGATGTTTAGTAAAGTTTTGTTTTTCAATAATATAACGAAATTTCTCTAAGAAAACACAAATCCTTCAGTAATAACCAAAACCCCTAATCATGAAAAGTTTTTCCTTTCTGAAAGTTGTAGGATGCCTGCTGGTATCCTTTGTACTGATGCTGTCTGTTTCGAATGGACAGAGCATTCCTCAAAAGATGACGTTCCAGGGTAAGTTGCTTGAGAGCGGCTCGCCTGTTACAGGTCTGAGAAATTTTATTTTCGAATTTGTTGGAACGGGATGGAGTGAACCCCATAACAATGTTTCGGTAAATAATGGTGTGTATACTGTTACACTGGGTGAAACAACGCTCATTCCCATAACTGTTTTCACTGCTGGTCCAACCGTGAATTTGCGGATCACTGTAAATGGAACGGTTCTTACTCCGGATGTTCAGGTATTGTCATCCGGGTATTCATATCGCGCAGAAAAATCAGCAGATGCCGATAAAATTGGAGGTTATGCGGTCAGCACCCTGGCGCCGACAGTTAATTACTACCTCAAGTGGAACGGTACACAATGGGCGCCGGCAGCTTTGGTTGAGGCCGATGGTGTCATTGGAAATGAAGTTACCAATGCCACACCCAGCGGTGGTTTGATCCGCGTGGGCGCAGGTACGGGTGGGAGTCCATACACACTGGGTGTCGAGTTTGCCGGAAGCGGTGGCGCAAATACTGTTGCCCGCAGTGACCATTCCCACACAACAGACCATCCAAGGTTACATACCATGACCTCCAACATTGACCATTCAGCTACCGGATGGAGGATGTTCTATTCCAATGCTTCCGGGTATGTTACAGAATTAGGTTTAGGTACTTCCGGACAGGTACTTCAATCCACCGGTGCAACTTCGGCTCCTTCATGGGCAACGCCAAACGGAGGTTCAGGAGTCACTGGGAGGGTTACTTTCTGGAGTGGGACAAACACACTATCCAGTGATGCAGAAATGTTCTGGGATAATACAAATAAGGTGCTTGGACTTGGAACCGGTACTCCCAATACTTCGGCAAAGGTTGATATTGCATCCAACACGAAAGGTTTTTTAATCCCAAGGATGACATCAGCTCAACGAACCGCTATCGCCTCTCCGGCCCTGGGATTACAGGTTTTTGATAACACCACCAATACACCCTGGTACTATGCCGGCGCCCAATGGAATGAAATACAGAAAACGGGGTTAGATTGGCTACTGACAGGCAATGCCGGAACTAATCCATCGACCAATTATATCGGAACTTCTGATGTTCAGGACCTGGTCTTCAAGTCAAGCGCCACGGAAAGATTGAGAATCCGTAGCGGTGGAAACATTTATGGGCTGGTTGGAACAGGTCTTTTTGGATTGGGCACATCAGCTCCGGTTTATAAATTACATGTTGAGGATACAACGCAAGCCGCTTTTATTTATTCCGGAACGAATGTAAAAGGAAAACATGGACTTTTTGTTTGGAATTATTCGAATGCCAATAAAGGAACCGGCTTTGGATATGCAAACTCCATCAATGCTATTGTTGGATATGCCTATTGGGGGATGCCCTATCACTTTGGCGTTGCCGGATATCGTTTTGATGACGGTTATGGCAACAGTGGGGGCGTATTTGGCGCCTCATCAACATCCGATCCGCCTGAAACATGGGGATCGTTGGGATTTCAGGATGCCTCATACCGCGAATATGGGATGTATGCGCTATCTTCAACCGCAACCTCACAATCAGCAGCAGCCTATGCAGAAAACACCTATACAGGAACAAACGGTTGGATATATGGCATCCATGGCAAGGTTAACAGTACCTCCGCAAGTGGTTCCCCGGGCATTGGTGTCCTGGGGATGTCAGGGGCTTCAACAGGTGGCGGCGTCGGTGTTTTTGGCCAATCAAACGGAACCACGGGCACAGGCGTAAAGGCAGTGGCCAATTCTTCCACCGGTGTAAACTATGGCATCGTTGCCGGAACCAATAGTAGTGATGGTTTTGCCGGATATTTCATAGGCGGTAATAACTACTTTGAAGGCAATGTTGGTATTGGCATAACAAATCCACCATACCCACTCTATGTGACCAGTGCCCAGACCGGAAGCACAAGTGCTGTTATTTATGGCAATAACTCAGCTACCTCTGCCAGCCCCTGGTTATACGGGGTTCATGGAAGGGTTAACAGCAGTTCCTCTGATAACCCTTCAATCGGAGTGCTTGGCCAAGCTTCCAATACTACCGGCAATAGTGTTGGCGTCTGGGGTGAAGCATATGGTTCAACCGGAAGGGCTGTCCGCGGTGTTGCCCTGCACGCATCCGGAGTCAATTATGCCATACAGGGTATATGCAGCAGCAGCAATGGCTATGCCGGATATTTCTCGGGAGGAAAGAACTATTTTAGCGGTAATGTCGGGATTGGAGAATCTCTTCCGACTCATAAACTGCATGTTGAATCAACCGGAAGCACCCATTCGGGATATTTTTTGGGGACAGGCACAGGGATCTCTTACTCTACCTTATATGCTGAGAATACCAGCACGAGTTCCGGGATTGCGCTATCCATCAAATCGGCAGGCACTGATGCAACCATGACCGTCGAACAAGCCTCCGGAGCATCCGGCCCGATGCTCAAAATGTTTGGGCAAAATGGTGGAAATGAAGAAATCCGGATTTTGAATGATGGAAACATGAGATTTTATAACAGTTCTTATACTATGACCATTGAACTGGATCCCAGTGAAACGGGAGGTTCAACAGATGCCGGACAAATAACCATGTACAACGGATCTGGAACGGCAGTCATTGAATTGGATGGCGATTATGGCGGAACAGGAAAGGGCCGTGCAACGGTTTCAGAACTCGAGATTACCGGTGGTTCTGACCTTGCGGAGTTCTTTGATGTGATGGATGATCAGCATATTGAACCGGGCATCGTCTTGTCAATTGATCCGGAGAACCCTGGAAAACTGAAGGTTTGTGACAAGGCATATGATCACTGCGTGGCAGGTATTGTCAGCGGTGGCAGTGATGTCGATCCCGGCATCATCCTGAGCCATAAGGGAACCCAGGCCGACGGGAAACACCTGGTTGCCCTCACCGGGCGCGTATTTTGCCAGGTTGATGCCACCCAAGGTCCGGTTAAGCCAGGAGATCTGTTAACAACTTCAGATACCCCTGGTTACGCTATGAAGGTTACCGACCATCAAAAAGCCCAGGGCGCCATCATCGGCAAAGCCATGACAGCGCTGGAATCTGGAAAAGGATTGGTGCTGGTGCTGGTTTCTCTGCAGTAAAACCTCACCCCCCAGCCCCCTCTCCTCACAGGAGAGGGGGTGAGGGGAGAGGTCATATAAAGATAGTATGAAAACAATCAGTTTAATATTATCCGCCTTTCTGGTGGTTTTATGGATTGATCTCTATCCTCAGGATCAACCGGTTTATCCGAAAAAAGTCGCTTCCGGAACCTACCTGGGGCTTTCTCCACCACTCAGAGAGTTACCGGTTGTGACAGCCGCTGAGTTGAAGGAATATGAAGAATTGAACAAAGTTAAACCCTTCAACAAATGGCCCGATCCATCGTATCCTTTCCAGGAAACGGCACTACCCAATGGACCGGATCCGGTTTGGCAATCGAAAATGGGTGAAATGGACGGAGGCAAAGGCCTTGAGATCAATTTTGCAGGTCAGGCTTCCGGAGTTAACCCGATCGATCCAAATGGATGTATTGGTCCCGATCATTACATGCAGACGATCAATTTTGTTTATGCAATCTATGACCGGACAGGTACCCTGGTTGCTGGTCCAACAGCATTAAATCAGTTATTCAGCGGTGTACCGGGTAGTAATTGCAACAGCGGGGATCCAATTATTCTTTATGATGAACAGGCTCAACGATGGCTGGTGGCTGAGTTTTCGCTCTGTAATGCAAATCAATATATGCTTATTGCGGTTTCCCAAACAAACGATCCAACAGGAAGCTGGCACAAGTATTCATTTGATGTGCATGACACACCTGATTATATGAAGTTCGGTGTCTGGCGGGATGCCTATTACATGGGGACCAACACCCATAACGCCGACAGTTGTGATATCTATGCCTTTGAACGATCCCAAATGCTTATTGGCGGATCTGCCGATATGGTCATGTTTGATAACCCCTGGCGACCAGGAACACTCCAGGGCGTTCAATGTGCTTTACCTGCTGATAATGACGGAACATTTGCTGCTGCCGGAGAACCTGGAATCTTCATGATCCTTAATAATGATGCAGTTTCGGGGGGATCAGATCAAATCTGGATTTTTGAACTGGCCGTAAACTGGACCACGCCCGGATCCTCCACGTTCAACCGGGTACAGCAACTGAATGTTCCTGCCTTTGACGCTAATTTTGGTGCGAACTGGGATAATATCAAACAACAAGGCACTGCACAGGAACTTTGCTCTATCTCCGACCTGATCATGAACATTCCGCAATACATGAACTGGGGAACGTATGAGACCATTGTGCTCTGTCATACTGTAGATGTTGATAATACTGATCATGCGGGAATTCGCTGGTACGAACTTCGGCGAACGACCGGAAACTGGTCAATCCGACAAAGTGGAACCTATGCTCCCGATGCCCACTCCCGTTGGATGGGGAGCATCCATATGAACATGCATCAGGAAATCGCCATGGGATACTCTATTTCCAGCAGCACCATGTACCCGGGTATCCGCTGTACAGGCCAGGATGCCATTGAATATGCCAAAGCTGCCGGAGTCATGAATGTGGCAGAGATGACCATTCAAACCGGTGCCCAGTCGAAAACCTGGGGTAACCGTTGGGGGGATTACTCAAGCATCTTTGTCGATCCGGTGGATAACAGGACATTTTGGTACACCCAGATGTATATTGGAAGCGGCACGCACCAATCGCGAATAGCTGCCTTTAATGTGTTTCCTACGTCTATCTACGTTGATCTGAATGCAGCAGCAGGAGGTAACGGCACCATCGGATCACCGATTAAAACGGTTACCCTGGCCAATCAGGCAGCAGGGCCTGGCACCAGTGTGTATGTCAGGGTTGGAACATACGATGAATCCAACCCGATCCTGTTACATGAGGATGGGATGTGGCGCAATTATGATGGCAACGCAATCATTAAATAGAAATAATGTAAAGATATATATAAGAGATGAAGCAAGACACACAACAAAATAATCGATCAAGTATTTCTGTCCTGCCTAAACCAGGTGAGAAATGGGGGCTGGTTTTCCTTCTTGTGCTATTTCTTGGATCATCTTATGGACAGGAAGTACCAGTTACACCAACTTATTATAAAACAGGTATCTTTCTGGGCGTTTCACAGCCCTTGAGGGATATTCCTCCGCTCTCACAACAACAGATGGATGAACTCGATCGGCTTGATCTGGAAAAACCCCCACGTAACCCTGGATTGCAGTACAGATCTTTTCCTTTTGCCGCTACCGCTCAGCCAACTGGCCCCGACCCAGTTTGGCAGGATAAGATGGGCATTACGGAGGGAGCAAAAACAACCATTGAAAACTGGAATGGCTCCCAGAGTGGAAGCAATCCGCCGGATCCTTGCGGTGATGTTGGGCCAAATCATTATATCCAGGCTTATAATAGCCGGTATGTGGTTTATAACAAAACCGGTACTATCCTGGCAGGCCCAACCAACCTGAATCTGGTTTTTGGCGGTGTCCCGGGATCAGGATGCAACGATGGTGATCCGATTATCCTATACGATGAACAGGCTGACCGGTGGCTTATCATTGAGTTCTCGCTATGTGGAGCCAATGATTATGTTCTTGTCGCAGTCTCCCAGACAGCTGACCCTACAGGTTCTTATTACGGATATTCCTTTGATACAGACGACAAACCGGATTACGAAAAAGTCGCTGTCTGGAGAGATGGATATTATATGGGTACCAATACAGGAGGTCTATCCGGAACGACAGACGACATCTATGTTATGGAACGAGACGTCATGCTGGCCGGTGGCGCCAGCCCGCAGTTAATCGGATTTAATAACCCTAATCGACCGGCTTCCAGTCAATCAAGCAGTTCGTTCATGTGTGTTCCTCCCGTTGATAACGACGGCACTTTTGCCCCTGCCGGATATCCTGGGCTTTTTATCGCGTTTAACGATGATGCCGTTGGTGGTGGAAGCGACCAGCTTTGGATATACCAACTCAGCGTCAATTGGACTACGCCGGGTAGTTCTACTTTTAATAGGACACAACAGATCAATGTAGCAGCTTTTGACAGCAATTTCGGCACGGGATGGGATAATATCGAACAACCCGGCACAACCCAGGAACTTGATGGCATTCCCATTATTATCATGAATGCCCCGCAATACCGCAATTTCGGGACTTATCAAACGCTGGTCTGCTGCCATACCGTTGATGTGGATAATACCGACCGTGCTGGTATCCGGTGGTACGAACTCAGAAGAACAAGCGGTAACTGGACTATCCGGCAACAGGGAACCTATTCTCCCAACGCCACCGACCGGTGGATGGGGAGCGTTCGCATGAATGGTCATGGTGAGATCGGACTTGGTTACTCTGTCTCCAGTGGAACAGTTTATCCGGGAATCAGATATACCGGACAGGATGTGATTGAAAACAGCAAGGCATCTGGGTTGATGAACATTTCAGAGACTACCATCTCTACGGGTTCTTATTCTCAAACAGGATCAGAGAGATGGGGTGATTATACATCCCTGAATGTCGATCCAACAGATGACCGGACATTCTGGTATACCAACATGCATGTGCTTAGCAACAATGCAACAAAACAAACAGTCATTGCATCATTTTCCGTCTTCCCCGCAAGCATTTATGTTGATCTCAACGCAGCCGCAGGAGGTAATGGTACCATCGGTTCACCAATCAAAACGGTTACCCTTGCCAATCAGGCTGCGGGACCAAATACCAACGTATATGTTAGGGTAGGCACTTACGATGAATCCAATCCAATCCTCATCCATGAGGATGGAATGTGGCGAAATTATGACGGCAATGCCATTATTAAGTAATTAATAATTAATAATTAATAATTAATAATTTAAAATTATGAGATGGGCAAAGATATTACGGTGGTTGATGCTGATGAATCTGTTTCCAATATTGTTGATGGGGCAGGGGAACAGGATCGAGTTGCAGGAGCTTGTCCTGAAGGATGGAAAGCCCTTTACGGGCGAAGCCAGTTTCAAATTTGCCGTCGTCAGCGGGTCTTCAACGCTCTGGTCACATGATGGAAGTAGCTTTCATGGCGCAGAACCAGCCGGCGATATCATATTGAAAGTTACTGGTGGCATTTTCTCAGTTGAACTGGGTAATGAAACAATGAAACCGTTTTATTATGAGATATTGAAAGTTTATCCCAACGCTCAGTTACTAACATGGGTAAATACAGGGGATGGTTTTGTTTTACAAAAAGAACGAAACATTGATCCTTCTCTTTATGCATCAATTGTTGACATGGAGCCACCAAAGGTAAAAAGCGAACCGGCACCCATTATCTACGCTTCCACCTTGAAAAAGGATAAAAACAAAGAAAAGCAAAAAGAGGCCATGAATCCGGAAGGGATCATGATGGAGCGTTTCAAGCAAAGAGCCGGTTCATCCGGAGCAATCCCCATGGATGCATTGCTCAATGCCAAAAAGCACATTGAAGGAATGCCTCAACCCAAAGATGCCGGATTGTGGAACTGGGAATGGCTGGGACCTAGCAATATTGGGGGGAGGATAAGGGCAATTGCGATCCATCCAACTTCGACAAATACCATGTTTATTGGAGGGGTTTCAGGGGGGATATGGAAGAGCACAAATGGCGGAAGTTCATGGAGTGTGATCGATGATTTCCTCCCGAGTCTTGCTATCACTTCTATTGTCTATGATCCGGCCAATCCCACCATCATGTACGCTGCAACCGGTGAGGGATTTTACAACCACGATGCCCTCCCGGGAGCAGGAATTTTTAAAAGCACAAATGGTGGAACGAGCTGGACACAATTATCAAGTACAAACAATGCGAATTTTACCCTTGTTAACCGACTTGCACATCATCCTGACAGTACCGGTGTTTTGTATGCAGCAACCAGAGATCCCAACAGAGTCTGGAAAACCAGAGATGGAGGTGCGACCTGGAATTCGATACTGAATGCCTCACATGCTGTTACCGATGTTCGAGTCAGCACTCATGGTACACATAACATGGTCATTGCCGGATGCTGGGGTTATCACACTGCCGGATGGGCAAATTCAGGCGATGTCTATCTTTCAAGTAACTGGGGTCAAACGTGGACAGAACAAACCACCGGCGCTGTAAATAAACTTCCTGTTTGGCCGATGCGTTGTGAAGTAACGTTCTGCCCTAGCAATTCATCCAGAATTTATGTTGTTATTGGAAGGAATTCAGGTGAAATATGGAGATCTGATGATAGCGGAGCCACCTGGACTCAGATGGATGTATTGGGACATCTTGGCGGACAGCAGTGGTACAACAACTGTATCTGGGTAGATCCGACAAACAGCCTTAAACTGGTTGTCGGAGGAATTGACAACTGGAGAAGCACCGATGGTGGATCGACTTGGACCCAAATCAGTGACTGGCATGATTACCACAACAATGGCTCTGCCAATTCAGCACATGCAGATAATCATATTATCATCAATCACCCAAGTTATGATGGTTCAACCAATAAGGTCGTATTTTTCGGAAATGATGGTGGAATTCAGAAAGCAACGGACATATTGACCACCGCCCAAAATTCAGGGTGGGTGAACCTGGCCGGTACCTCTCTTGGAATAACCCAGTTTTTTGGCGTGAGCGCTGCACCTGACGGAAGCTATATCTGTGGTGGAACTCAGGATAATGATCACTTGCGGTATAAATCATCCGGTACCTGGAGCGGAGCCAATAACTGGTATCAGGCTGAAACCGGTGATGGCGGAGCCGCAGCAATCAATTACAATAACACAACCATCCAGTATTCTGAATATACTAACCTGGTAATACAGAAAAGCACAAATTCAGGCAATAGTTGGTTTGATGCCTATTCCGGCATCACTGACGCGGGTACCGACAATGCCCTGTTCATTTCACCTTTCAGTATGGACCCGAACGATCCTGCACGATTGATCGCAGGAGGCGCTACGATTTGGAGAACAACGAATAGTGCCGGGGCGTGGAGTTCAATCCGGGGTACGCAAACGGGAACCCCTAAGTGCAGCGCCATTGACATCGCTGATGGAAATTCCAGTATTATCTGGGTTGGTTATGAGGATGGCCATGTAGCCTTCACAACCAATGGAACGGCCTCTCCGCCTACCTGGACAAGGGTGGATAACAACGCAACGGCTCTTCCCAACCGGTATGTTACAGATATTGCCATTAATCCGAACAACCATGATGAAGTATATGTGACCTTTGGAGAATATCAAAATAATAACGTTTGGTACACATCCAACTCGGGAACCGGCTGGACGAATCGTTCCGGAACTGCTCCCAATGACCTGCCTGCATTGCAGGTCAATACGGTTCGCGTGCATCCGTTAAATAGCAATTGGATTTATATTGGAACCGATATGGGTCTTTTTGCCAGCGAGGATAAAGGCCAAAACTGGAGTGTCGACCCAAGATACCCAACCGAAGGCCATGAATTTCCATCCAATGTGGAAATCCATGAATTATGCTGGCAGGGAGATTATTTTCTGATCGCCGCTACTTTTGGCCGCGGTATGTACCGGGCTCATCCGATGGTCGTGATCTATGTCGATCTGAATGCTGCAGCCGGTGGAAATGGCTCTGCGGCGGCGCCGTACAACAATGTGGAAGATGCTTTGAACGCCATGGGTCCCGGAACCACGATTTCCATCAAATCAAATACTTACGATGAACCATACCTCATGTTTAACAAACGGGGAATGATCATCACAACGAATGGATCTTCAATTATTAAATAATCAACAAATACAGGCTATTATGAAAACCATGCAACGTTTATTCATTCTTGCCGCTGCCATAATGATTTGTGGCATGGCACAGGCACAGTACAGCCACGAAGCCTACGTGATCTCCCAGGGAGGCGGTATCACCACAGGCGGGATCTATGAAAACTTTTCGGTCATTGGAGAACCATTTGTCCATCCTGATGTGACCGGTGGAACCGTTGAAACTGACATTGGATTTATTTTTATCCTGGGTGGTCCTACCTCCATTGTGATGCACCTGAAGGTCTTCCTTGAAGGATTGTATGCAGGTGGAGGAGCCATGAACAAGGCACAGGATGAATTTGGGGATCACTGGCCAGGGGTTGTAGCCGACAAGGTTACAACATCCATCGCACTGCCCTCATCCCCGTACACAAAAATCTATTCATTGTCCAATGTCGATCTGACCACCGCGGGGAACATCAATGTATCGCTACCTAATTCCTACAGCGGCAACTACTATGTTGTAATGGAACACCGGAACAGCATTGAGACCTGGAGCGCTGCCCCGATCTCTTTTGCCTCTGGTAGCGTGGATTATGATTTTTCCAATGATGCCGCAAAAGCATATGGCTCCAACATGCAATTGATGGAACCGGGTGTTTATGCCATCTTTGGCGGCGATGTCAACCAGGATGATGTGGTAGATACAAATGACCTTGGAGATATTGACAACGACTCGGGTAACTTCGTCATGGGCTATGTGTCAACAGATGCAAATGGAGATGGTGTTGTTGATACCAACGACATGGGGCTTGCCGACAACAATGGCAGCAACTTTGTGATGGCGTTAATGCCGTAAAAGATTCAGGTTAGAGATATTTTCTTGCATCGTGGATCGCACGATCCATTCCCTGGATGTAAGTCCCTCCGGCAGTCGCCAGGAAGGGCTGTCCGCCTCCGCCTCCCTTGATTTCTTTCGCCAGTTCGCGAATGATCTTTGAGGCATCCAGGTTTTTGCGCTTGCATAAGGAATCGGTGATGAAAAGCAGCAGGTTCACTTTGTCTCCCTGCTGGGAGGCCAGAAAGAGGTAAAATTCACCCGGTTCATTTTTGAAAGAATAGGCGAGCTGTTTCATCCCTTCCACATCCAGATCTGTAATTGAAGAGATGTAATTGATCCCTTCGATTTCTTCTATTGACTGCAGAAGTTGTTCCTTGATCCTGCTAATTTTATCCTTGAGCAGCGATTCGTATTTCTCTCTGAGAAGGTTGTTTTCATCGAGGATGTTTTGAACGCCCTTGAGGACATCCTTGGGGTTCTTCACGGCCTCTTTGATCTGCTCGATGGTTTCAGATTGATGGTAGAAATAATTATCGGCAGCATCGGCAGTGATGGCTTCAATTCTTCTGATCCCTGCAGCAATGGCGCTCTCTGAGATGATCCTGAAAAGACCGATCTGACCCGTGGCCGGCACGTGGGTGCCACCGCACAATTCAATGGAAAATGCTTCATTGAAAGTGACTACCCGGACGGTATCTCCATATTTTTCCCCGAAAATGGCCGCTGCACCCCTTGATTTGGCTTGCTCCAGCGGGACGTCCTGGTCAACATGAAGCGAAATATTCTGCCGAACCTTTTCATTCACGAGCACTTCCACTTGACGGATTTCCTCCGGAGTCATTTTTGAGAAATGGGTAAAATCAAAACGGAGGTGGTTTTCATCTACCAGGGAACCACGCTGTTCCACATGGCTTCCGAGAACTTTTTTCAAGGCTGCATGCAGTAGGTGGGTGGCCGAATGGTTATTGGCCGTCAAAAGCCTTTTTTGTGCATCAACCCTTGCCGTGCAGGGGAGGGTTGGATCCGAAGGCATCCTGGAAGCCAGGTGAACGATCAGGTTGTTCTCTTTCTGCGTATCTGTCACTTCGATCTGTTCAGTTCCAAATTGAAGCACACCCCGGTCGCCTACCTGTCCGCCGGATTCGGCATAGAAAGGGGTTTGATCGAGCACAATCTGGTACTGATCCTTGTTTTTAGTCTTGATTTTCCGGTATTTTACCACATTCACATCTGCAGAGAGCTGATCATATCCGATGAATACAGTATCTGAAACATCTTCCCTGAGAACGGTCCAATCACTTGTTTCAACCGTCGCAGCCTGCTTTGAACGGTTCTTTTGTGCCTCCAGACCTTGCTGAAATCCGTCCATATCCACCGACCAACCCTGTTCTCTGGCCATCAACTGGGTCAGGTCGACCGGAAAGCCGTAAGTATCATATAGTTCAAAGGCAAAGGCTCCGTCGATCACCTGATTTTTTCCGGTTTCTCCCAGATAGGTGTTGAACCTTTGGATCCCCTGCGAGAGGGTTTTCAGGAAAGCAGATTCCTCTTCTGAAATTGCCTTCGTGATCAGTTGCCGCTGTGCGATAAGCTCCGGGAAAACGTTTCCCATCTGATCAGCTAGCGCCGGAACCAGTTCATGAATGAAGGGTTCCCTGATGTTGAGTGCAGTATATCCATACCGGATGGCCCGGCGGAGGATCCTGCGGATCACATAACCCGCTTTATTGTTCGAAGGCAATTGCCCATCGGCAATGGCAAAAGAGACGGCCCGGAGGTGGTCGGCGATGACCCGCATGGCAATATCTGATGCGGACTTCGACCCATAGGGTATCCCGGAACGCTTCGCAATGGCGTGAATGAGCGGTTGGAAAACGTCGGTATCGTAATTGGATTGTTTTCCATGGAGAACCATGCAGAGCCTTTCAAACCCCATGCCTGTATCGACATGCCGGGCAGGCAGAGGTTCCAGCTTACCCGATGCCAGCCGGTTGAATTCAATGAACACAAGGTTCCATATCTCGATCACCTGTGGATGTCCCGCATTGACCAGCGCATGACCTGGCGTGACCTTTCGCTCTTCATCACTCCGGATATCTGCATGGATTTCAGAACACGGTCCGCAAGGGCCGGTATCTCCCATTTCCCAGAAGTTGTCTTTTTTCGACCCCAGCAGGATGCGATCTTCCGGTACGATCTTCTTCCAGTGATTAAAGGCTTCCTGATCTTTAGGCAGGCCATCTTTCTCATCTCCGCTGAATACCGTTACATACAACCGATCCTTCTCAATCTTGCAGGATTCTGTGAGGAATTCCCATGCCCAAGCGATCGCTTCTTTCTTGAAATAGTCTCCAAATGACCAATTCCCCAACATTTCGAACATCGTATGGTGATACGTATCCAGACCGACTTCTTCCAGGTCATTGTGTTTCCCGGATACCCGCAGGCATTTCTGGGTATCAGCGATACGGGTATATTTGGCAGGCTGATGACCCAGAAAAATATCCTTGAACTGGTTCATCCCGGCATTGGTGAACATCAGGGTAGGATCATTCTTGATCACCATGGGAGCAGAGGGAATGATATGGTGTTCCTTAACACGAAAGAAGTCAAGAAATAGTTGTCGGATTTCAGAGGAGTTCATAAACAATTGATTGTTAACAAATATTAACAAAGATGACACAAAAGCGGGTTGCAAAGATACTTTTATTTACCTAACTTTGCAGCGCCCAATTGGTTACATCAAACGCATACCGGAACCTGATCAGCAATGACCAAGGTCAAATACAAATTCAACAAACATTCCCTGACGTTTGACAAGGTTCAGACAACGTTGAAAACACGTTTGCTGAGATTCCTTGGCGCCTTTTCGACAAGCCTGGTCTTTTCAACCGTAATCCTGATTATTGCTTTTAACTTTTTCGAGTCCCCAAAAGAGAAAATGTTGCAGCGTGAGATTGATCAATACCAACTGCAGTATAAGATCATGAATGACCGGATTGAACAATTTTCGAAGGTACTCGAAGATATGGAAGAACGGGATGATAATATTTACCGGATTATATTTGAGTCGGAGCCGATACCTAACGCTGCAAGGGAAGGAGCTTATGGCGGGGTGAACAAGTATACCCGGCTGGAAGGGTATGATAACTCCGAACTCGTCATCGTAACCAGTAAGAAGCTCGACAACATTGCCAGCCGGTTATATGTGCAATCAAAATCTTTTGATGACGTCTTCAGAATGGTCAGGAGCAAAGAGCAAATGCTGGCCTCCATCCCGGCCATTCAGCCGGTGAAGATCACAGATATGAGGCGTATCGGATCATATTTCGGATACCGGACGGATCCTTTCTATAAGATCCGGAAATTCCATACCGGGATCGATTTTTCAGCTCCAACCGGAACAAAGATCTTTGCTACCGGAGATGGTGTTGTGATCAAGGCCTCCCGCTCATCCGGAGGATATGGCAATGAAATCGTGATTGACCACGGATTCTCCTACCGCACCGTATATGCTCACTTGTCGAAGTTCAAAGTCAGAGTGGGTCAAAAAGTGAAACGGGGAGCGGTGATAGCCACAGTGGGCAACACCGGCAAGTCAACGGCCCCCCACCTGCACTATGAAGTGCTGAAAAACGGTGTCGCGGTCAATCCAATCTATTTCTTCTTCAACGATCTGACTCCGGGAGAATTTGAACAGATGCTCGAGCTTTCAGCAAGACCTTCACAAACCATGGATTAATCCTTTTTCCTGATGGATGAAAACATCAACCAGTTGGGGCGTGTGTATTATTCGATCGGTGAGGTTGCCCGGATGTTCAACGTAAACCAGTCGCTGCTCCGGTATTGGGAAAAGCAATTTGATGTGATCAAGCCGGTCAAGAACAAGAAGGGAAACCGGTTATATACGCAGGACGATATCCGACATTTACAAATCATCTATAACCTTGTAAAAGAGCGTGGCTTTACGATCCAGGGTGCCAAAGAAAAACTCAGGATCAACAAGCATGAAACAGCCGATACGAGTGAGATCATCCAGTCTTTAAACAAGATCCGCACATTTCTGACAGACCTTAAAGACGGTTTGTAAAATTTTTTTCAAAAAAACAGATGACCTTTTTCGTTTTTTCGGATTAAACCATATAGGTTAATCTGAGTGTTCTCATGACAGCACCAAACATCATCCATGATGAGGTTTTGGTTGGTTTGGTGGGGGAGGTAGTCCGGAAGGTCGAACAAGACCTGACGAGCGGTACATTGTCGGAACAACCCGGTTTATACAGTGGTGAAGCCGGCAGTGTCCTGTACCTCCTCTGCCTTTACCTTTCCGTGCATGATGATGCCTTGTTGCCGGTGATTAAACAGAAGCTTGAGTTCATCACCAACCGGGTCAATGATGGTGATGTCGGGTGGTCTTTTGCCAACGGGCTCGGCGGCATCCTCTGGCTGATAAGGAAGTGTGAGAAGTATGGGGTATGTTCTATCAGAGATGAGGATATCTCCTATTATGAACAGGCACTTCTTGAACAAGGAAAAGAATATCTCCAAGCTGGAAATGTTGATTTGCTTCATGGAGCCTTCGGGTTTTTCTGGAGTGTCCTCTGCAGGGAAAGGAAGAATGGTAGATCCCAGATCGTTGCCGAAACAGAAATATTGCTGAAAGATCATGTCTTTCCTGTTATTGAAAACAAGATTTCATCAGCTGCCGGTCAGGTTGAAGATCTGAGTCTGGCTCATGGACTAACGGGGAACCTTCTTTTTCTTTGCAAAATTGCCGGTTTGCATCTACTGAAGCAAGAAACATCCCGGCTGATAGCCCTGTTGGCAAGAAAAATCCTCCATTTTGAGTTCAAATCGGAGAAACCGTCATTATTCCCCGGCCGGCTGGATCAGGAACACAGGGATTTACCCAGCCGTCTGGCATGGTGTTATGGAGACCTGGGCATTGCCCATGCATTCCTGTGGGCGTCGTTTGTCCTGAATGACCGGACCTGGAGAGATCATGCTATCCGGATATTTCTTCATGCAGCCCAAAGAAGAACACCTGAAGAAACGGGAATTTCAGCGACAGGATTCTGTCATGGCCGCATGGGCGTTGCATATCTCTTCCTGAAAGGGTATCAGGAAACAGGAAACCCCGAACTCCAGAAGGCCTGTTTATTCTGGATACAACAATCACTTGAGATGCTCAAACAAACGAAAGATCTTTCCCTGCTGGAAGGAAAAGCAGGGATAGGGCTGACTTTGCTTGCGGCTACCGGCCCTGTCATTCCTGATTGGGACGAGTGTTTCTTTTTAAGCTGATAAGGCATGAAGAATTTGCCATATACCTATCTCTCTTCATTTATCCTTCGGACCCCATTGCTATCCATTTCAACTTTCAACAAACTATTTGGAAAAGAAGAAATTGACCGGAAAGATCTTCTATCCCTGTTAAATGATCCAATCATCCTGGAACCCATCAGCCTGGCAACACCTTCTTTTGCTTTGGAAATCAGGCGCTTTCTTGAAAACCGGAGTGCTTACCAGGAAAAAGAATTGAGCAAGATCCTTCTAACCTTTCAGAAATACCTGATCAGGATGTCGACCCGGTGTACCCCTTTCGGGATGTTTGCAGGGATCAGCACCGGGAGGATTTTTGATAATACCTCGATCATCCTGGGAAAAGGCAGAACAATGAAAGTGCCCGCAGTGCCCTCGCAGTTGAAATCGGGAAGTCGCTGTTTTTACCTGAATGGATCGGTGGAAAGATACGCTGATTGCTACCGCTACTATGAGCAGGATGGCCATCATGGTGCTTTCCAGGTGAGTGAGGTTTGTCGGAATGAAGCCATCGATGCGATTGTTGATATGCCGGCACATCGAAAAACCATGGGAACATTGAAGAGATCATTGACGCCATTTGCGTTATGTGCCAAAGAGAAGGAGCAGTTTCTTCAATCACTGGTGGATCATCAGATTCTTTTTGAAGGGAGGAGTGACAACCATACCGGAAATCACATTCCTTCGATGTTACGGGAAATGTCAGCGTGTACCCTTGATCATTCCATCTTGCAGGATCTAACTCGTGCCATTACCTTCCTTTCGGGCTTTGCAGAGAATCAACCCGGGATGCGGCTGAAACAATTCAGCAAGAGATTCTGCGCCAGGTATGGGAAAGGTCCGGTTCCACTGCTGACTGCTGTTGACCCGGAAGCAGGAATTTCCTATGGCCCGGAACCGGCATTTCTAGAGAACCTAATCCCCAAAGAGATCTTTCATCCTGGATATAATCTAGGGAAACCAGAGCCTGTAACTGTTCCTGACCATCTTGAAAAACTCGTCAGGGAAATTGGAAAGGCCATCCGAAAGGGTTCTAGGCAGGTTGCCCTTTCAGATGATTATTGTATTGACAACAGCTTTCATGCGGGGAAACTTCCCCCGACATTTTCAGTAGTCATCGAGCTTACCGGTGATCACATCCGTCTGCATCCTTTTGGCGGATCATCAGCCGCAAACCTCTATTCCCGGTTTTCCGGCACGGATCAAGAGGTTGACCAAATGATCCGGCAGATCGTTTCACGCGAGAAACAGTCCTGTCCTGATGCGATCGTAGCTGAGGTGATCCCTCCCCTTTTTGAAGGGATTGATCAGCTTCTCCCGCCAGTATCGTTAAGGGATCACGAGATCCATCTGACACGGCCATATAGAGCGGATGGGAAACACATCATTCCTGCGTATGATCTTTATTTATCAGAGGAGAAAGGCAGGCTGAAACTTTTTTCTAAAAAAACGGGAAAAGGTGTTATCCCACGGTTTACATCTGCCTACAACTATCTTCTTCATCCGCTGCCACTGTTTCGCTTTTTAGGGGATTTGCAGTTTCAGGATTTCGATGCCTGGTTTGGATTGCCGGAACAGCTCATTTTTCAGCGATTAGAGATGATCCCGAGGATCAGTCTCGGCAAGGTCATCCTGTTGCCTGCCACCTGGATTTTTCAGGGGGAGAAATTGACGAACCTAAAGCAAATCCTTGGAAAAAGTGGCAATCCATGGCAAGTCAAACAATGGTTGTTTCGGCATGACCTGCCTGATCAGGTTGTTTACCAGTTTGGCGACCAGGAACTGCTGTTGAACCTTAAAAATGCAGCTTGTCGAAAAATCCTGGCTGCAGAAATTTCTGACAAGGATGAAGTCACAGTCCATGAATCGCTTCTCTGCCGCGAACCACAGCAGGTCACCGATGGACAGAATGGCTATGCAAATCAGATCATCATTTCCTTTGTAAAAAGATGAAATCAGCTATTCCATATCATCGCAACTGGGTTTATTTCAAGGTTTACGGAGGTTGTAAAACTTTAGAAAGATGGCTCGTGGAGATGTGTTACCCTGAAATCGCATCGATGCTTGGTGAAGGATGGCTGCGCCAGTGGTTTTTCATCCGTTACCGGGATCCGGAACCTCATCTGAGGATAAGGCTGAATGTGACAGCTGGTGTTAATCCAGCGCTGGTCCTGGCCAGGATACAGTCCACAGCCAACCTTTTACTGATTGACCACAGGATTTGGAAAATGGATGTATTAACCTATCGCCCGGAACATCGAATGTACGGAAAGGTTCATCTTCACCTGTTTGAGAGGCTATTCCATATTGACAGCGAAAGCGTACTTGAAGCGCTCACATCAGATTTGTCCCGAGATTTGGAGTCCCGTTGGCTTATTTCACTTGCCCTGGTCGATGAGCTGGTGGGCCTGTTTTTTCATTTGCATTGCGACAGGGTTGATTATTACCGGGAAGTTTCGGAGCGGTACCGGAGAGAATTCAACCACGATCAGCAAAAGAAAGTTAGTCTTGACAAAAAATTCCGTGAGATCAGGAATAACATGGATTTGGTTTTATCCGGGGCAGGTCCATATAACCCAGGACTGTCATTGACCGGCAGAAACCACGATATGGCGAATGAAATCAGAAATATTCGGGCTTGCAGGGGCTGGTACAAGGATCAGCAAGAAGTCTTGATCCGGATTTTTCATCTTCGTTTCAACCGGCTATTCCCCGATCATCAGCGCCTGCTGGAATGGATGGCCATGGAGTTGCTTTTCAGGTATTATCGTTCAGCCAATGCTCATCATCAATCAAATACCCCTCAGCATGAAAAAAATCCAGTTTCAACCGCAATTTGATGCCAATGATTGCGGCGCGGCTTGCCTGAAGATGGTTATGAACTATCATGGACATGCTGTTTCGATGGCTGAAATCCAGGAGGCGATAAACATTTCCCGGCAAGGGGTTTCGTTGCAATCTATGCGTGAATCGGCCGGGAAATTTGGCTTTATAGCCACCGGCATGATCCTCTCTTTGGAAGAATTGATCTCATTGAATGGGCCTTGTATACTGCACTGGAACAAGAACCACTTCGTGGTTTTTTCAACCGCTCAAAAACACGCGCTGAGAAGTCTTCAACAACCGGATAAAAAGCTGCTTCAGATTGTGGACCCTGAAAACGGGATCCAACACCTTTCCCGCAATGAGTTCCTGAGCCACTGGGTCTCTTTTCCGGAAGAGGGAACCGGCGGGAAGGGCATTGCACTCATACTGGATGGTGGCACGATGAATAGCGCTAATCTTCATGGAAAAAAGATCGACCATGACCCCCGGAAGATTTCAACTTACTTTCTACCATATCGAAAATACTGGTTCCGGATCATTTTCGCCCTTCTCCTGGGCAGCATTCTGCAGTTGACTTTCCCGCTTTTGACACAGAGCATTGTGGATTTCGGGATCGAATACCAGGAAACCAGCTTCATCCTGATGATCCTGTTAGCGCAGATACTCCTGGTCGTCAGCCAGGTTGCTATTGAATACCTGAGAAACTGGATGCTGCTCTACCTGAGCGCCCGGATCAATGTGTCCATCCTCTCGGATTTTCTGCTCCGGTTGATCCGGATGCCCATCGCCTTCTTTGAAAGGCATCTGAGTGGAGATATCCTTCAGCGCATTGGTGACCATAAGCGGATCGAAGATTTCATCACGAACTACATGATCAGCTTTGTGTTCGGCTTGCTTAGCATCCTCATCCTTGGATTGGTGCTTTTATTCTACAGTCCGCTGATTTTCCTGGTCTTTTTTTCAGCTACCCTCCTGCAACTGGGCTGGATGGTGCTGTTCATGAAAAAGCGGCGGGTGCTGGACCGGCAACGTTTCGGCCTGTTATCTGCCCATCAGGATCAACTGATCCAGATCGTCGATGGGGTTGGCGAGATCAAGCTCAATCAATCGGAATCCGGAATATTCAGAAAATGGACCAGTCTGCAGGCCCGAATATTCAGGAACAATATCCAAATCCTTGTCAATGCGCAGTATCAGCAATCGGGAAGTGTGTTGATCAGCCAGGTGAAAAACCTTACCGTGATCTTTTTTGCGGCCATGGCGGTCATCCAGGGGGAGATCACACTTGGAATGATGCTGGCCATCACCTTCATCCTCGGCATGATCAACAGTCCGGTTGAGCAGATGGCTGTATTCCTTCAGGTGATGCAGGACGCCAGGCTGAGCTGGACCCGGATGAAAGAGATGCAGGATGTGAAGACAGAATCTGATCAGCAGGAGGGGAGCGTTAAAGTTGATGGAGAACATCCAATCTGCCTGGAGAATCTCAGTTTTTCATATCCAACATCATCGTATGACTTTGTTTTGAAGGGCATCAACCTTGAGATACCACCAAATCAAACCTTAGCCATCGTAGGTAAGAGTGGAAGCGGAAAAACCACCTTGCTGCGCATGATGCTGGGACTTTATAGGCCTGGCGATGGAAATATCCGGATCGGGAAGACCCCTCTCAACCAGATGGACCTGGATCACTGGCGGGCTCAATGCGGTGTTGTGATGCAGGATGGGTACCTGTTTGCCGACACCATCCGGGAGAATATCATCATGCAGGAATACTACGACGAGGCCTGGTTTGACGAAGTACTCCGGCTGGTTTCGTTCAGGGAGGTGGTGGATCGTCTTCCCCTGGCCGACATGACCCCGGTGGGAGTGAACGGACACTCGCTCAGTGCCGGACAACGGCAACGAATGCTAATTGCCAGGGCGCTATATAAGAAGCCTCAGTACCTCTTTCTGGATGAGCCAACCAATGCGCTGGACACAAAAAATGAACGGATTATCATGGAAAGCATCGTGAATGCACAAAGTAAGCAAACGGTTATCATTGCAGCCCACCGGCTCAGCACCGTTATCCGTGCCGGTAAGATCATCGTCCTTGATCAGGGGCGCCTTGTAGAATCAGGTAATCATCATGAACTGTTGGATTCAAAAGGACTTTATTATCACCTGGTGAAAGAACAGATATTTATGGAACAACAATAACTTGCAACATGAACATTCCAGTTAATGATTTCATCGGAAAACCGCCCGGATGGATCACCCGCACCGGGATTCTGGTCGTCATGGGATTTCTGGCTCTGACCGTCGCCTCCGGGTTTCTGATCAGGTATCCGTGCACAATCCGGTGCCAGGTGACGATAACATCTACCGATCCGCCAGTTGGCATTCACACGATGGCCACCGGAAGGATCCGTTTTATCTACGGGGAGGAGGAACGGCAGGTCTCAAAAGGTGAAATCATCGCCTTTATTGAAAACCCTGCGGACTTCAACCAGGTGTGTAAGCTCGATTCATTTCTCCTGGCGCATACCTTAGCCCCAACCAATATTCAAACGGCTGATGTCGATGCTTTCCGGTCATCAGTTTTCCATGGTTTGGGGGAGGTACAGCAACCGTATTCTGACTTTATCCAGGCGGTTGAAGATTATCTCCTTTCCGCGTCGCTTGACAAGAACAAACGGGTGATGGGTCATCTTTCAAGACAACGGGAAAACCTGATGACCTATCAGCGAACAGCAGCTTCCGGCCTTTCATTGATGGAGCAGGATCTCTCCCTGGCAAAAAAGGAATATGAAAGGTATGCCGGACTCCATGACAGCGGAGTCATTTCTGAATCAGAGCTGGAAAAGCGGCGTAGTGAGCAGGTTAAAATGTCGCTGAAACTGGAGGAAGCCCGTGCCGATTACCAGGACGCAGGGATGCGGCTGGAGGAGATTAATGGCATGATACTCCGGGAACAGTCGGTGATCTCAGAGGAAAACACCAGTGTAATGGGGAAACTGGTTGGGAATTACCGTAGTCTGTGCTCGGCGATTCGCACCTGGCGGGAGAGGTATGTTCTGATCTCTCCGGTCGAAGGGGTCCTTTCCCGCACCTCTTTCTCTCCCCAGGGAGGCCGGATCACACAGGGAGAGCAGATATTTACTGTCACGCCGGGGAAGAAGGATCAACTCATTGCCCGAGGAATGATCCCCTTGTATGGATCCGGAAAGGTAAAACAAGGACAACGGGCCAGGATCCTGATCGATGACTTCCCTGCCCGGGATTATGGATATCTGACCGGTAAAGTGGAATATGTGTCCCTCGTTCCGGCAGGTGATCATTACCTGGCTGGATTGTCGCTTCCTGACGGGCTGAAGACCAGTTATGGATATCAATTACCTGCCAGACCGGAAATGAAGGGGACCGCTGAGATCATCACCCATGACCAAACCCTGGCCGAAGTGATCATTCAGCCAATAAGATTATTTTTACACCGGCATTTGAAAGATGGGGATGAAGGACATTGATCATACCGGCGATATCTCCTTTTTCGAAAAGGTCTACCAGGTCGTGGTTCAGATCCCTCCCGGACGGGTAACTTCCTACGGTGCTATTGCGGAATATCTGGGAACCAAAGGATCTGCGCGGATGGTCGGCTGGGCGATGAACGCTTCGCATCACGCGTTGCAAAGCATTCCGGCTCACAGGGTTGTAAACCGCAATGGTGCCCTCACCGGGAAGCGCCACTTTGGCGGCCCCGACGTCATGCGCGAACTCTTAGCAAACGAAGGAATACAAGTCATTGACGATAAGATCGTTAACTTCGAAAAACACTTCTGGGATCCTTCCAGGGAACTCTAAAATTAATCACTCACCACTCACCACTCACCGCTCACTGTTTGCAGATTCCTGATAACTGATAATTGATAACTGCTAATTGATAATTGTTTCCTGATCAGTCTCCAACCTGGATATTCCCAATAGCCTTAATGTCTCTTTCAATAGTAAAATTCCCCAACCCTTTTTTGATATTCAGGTGATAGAAGGTTTCCTGAATGTCGGGTGGCGTAAACCTGAAATTAATAGTTGGCCATTGGGTAGTACTCACCAGGTTGCTAATGCCGGTAGTGAATGAACCAGTCGTTGCATCAATAAAATGATTGGCTCCCCCGGTAAGATCTTCAATTCCAATGGAAGCGCTTTCAGAACTGCTATGGGTTGCGTTTTCCAGATTTCCATAGTGGTATTCAATGACATTCGTGGTCTCAAACAATTTGACCTGGAAACTGATTCTTGATGTGGAGCCTGAATTATAGGTCAATACCCGGTACCATTCGGTTGTAAAGACACGGTCTGGCGCTGAACCTTCGGTCTTGTATGAAACAATACTGGTGGCATCATCTATCAGATTATCCCACCAGGGTGCTAGTGTGGCATTGGGAAGGTCGGCTGTAAAAAGATATGGATTGTTTTGAGGATAGGTGGGAGGGTTGATATTGAAAGCGATCCAGCCATTGGTATTGATCAATACCTGTGTGTATTGGGTGCCCATAAAATTGAAGTTGAATCCAATATTCACGGTGGCTGAGCCATTATCTCCCGTAGGTCCTGTCGTGGCACCTGACAGGGCTGTCATACCCTTTGTAAATGTACTTCTGTTGAGATTCTGGATATAGGTAGCAGGATTAATTCCACCAACCAGCCGGGCAGGGGTGGTTGTGAAAAACTCAACTGTACTGGTTCCCGGGTTGAATAAGCCGTAGTTGGTCCAATTCCCGGAAACGCGGACAAGGCCATTTCCTGTTGCTGTCAGATTGTAACCTGGGTTGATCGCCAGGTCTCCGTTCACAGTGAGGACCGCATTACCGCTGAGTGTGAAATTCTGATGTGTGGTGCCGATGGTCATATCACCGCTGGTAATAGGAAAGTTGGGAGCAGAGGTGGGGATGGTGATCGGATTTGATGATGATGGAACAAGATAATTATGCCAATTGGAAGCTGTATTCCAGACCGTAGAAGTGACGCCGGTCCATAATCCCGGAGTACCGGCATGAATGTAATTGGTTTTCGTTTCCGTGTCGTTCCAGAAGCTGTTGCTTGCCAGTAATGATACGGAATATGGGCCATTTGAAGTAAACAGGACTTGAGGATTCTGAGAAGCACTTGTTGTGCCACCGGTATATGAGACAGAGGTAGGATTGAAAGACCAGTTCCAGGTGGTTGGACCGCCCGTGCTAAGATCTGTGAAGGTGACTGCTGAATTGACTTCTGGAGATACGTTATCGGCCACAAAATCTGCAACAATCGGAATGGTTGAAATACAGGAGATGGCTGCTGACCAGCCGCTGGCTATGACAGAATAATCACTGTGGAAGACAAAGGTGAGGGATCCCGTGGCATTATCAGCAGTGATTGTTCCTGGTGATGTAGTCCCGCAATAAGTACCAATAAGAGGGGCTGAAACGTTTTGCCCGTTATAGATTTTCAGGTAGTCATAACTGCAGGATGATTGGTATTCAAGATTGAAGGAGTTAAAAACAAACTTAAGTTTATTGCCAGGATCCGGATTGAAAACCATGGTGAAATCCTGGTTATTGGAGTATTGTCCTGTGGAACCACCTGGATCATAGAAATTCCCTGTGCAGGTTGTGATCGTAGAATTACTCATGTTGAACTCGGGAGGAATAACGTTGATGTAATCTGTTTTTGTCTTTGTATAACTGCCATTTACAGTCAATGAGACGGTTTTCAGTCCTGTTGTTGAGTATGAAACAGTATGGGGTCCAATGGTACTGGCTGTAGCCGGTGTGGCACCGGTACCGAAATTCCACGACCAGCTTGTTCCTCCACAGGTTGTGGCATCTGTAAAGATGGTCGAATTATTTATTACGACTGTTGTTAGACTTGCTGAAAAGTCAGGATTAGCGGCATTTACCGAGATGAAATTGGTTTTTGTTTCTACGTCACTTCCAATAGCATTCGTAGCGGTCAATGATACGGTATAGTTTCCAAAGGCATTGAATTGGACGTGTGGATTTTGAGAAGTAGCGCTGGTTCCATCAATGTATGTAATGGTATTTGGGTTGAAAGACCATTGCCATGATGTCGGCGAACCGGTTGACTGGTCAGTGAAATTGGCAGGTTTACCAATGCAGGGTGTTATGGTACTGACAGTGAATCCGGCAACAGGTGCAACAGGACCGAACTGGAAAGAAGCGATGCGTGTTCTCCATGTCGTAGCGCCGGTTGTTTGGATGTACTCTGTAGTAAACCAGAATGTAGCATCATCTGTCGGATCAACTGACATCATGGAGTAATCTCCCCAGCGGGCAGATGATCCGGTTTGCGAACCACTGCCGTTGATGATCGTCTCTTCAGCAAAGGTCATCATACCAAGCGGATCACCACTCAGCCGTCCCGTATACCGGATGGTGGGATAAATACTTGAAGCATTTGAGACCGAATAACCCAGCGCCATGTTGCCATTTGCATTCATGGCAATACTGCCCATCCAACGATGGTTGGCGTCGGGAGCATACGTGCTCTGCTGATGGATAGACCATCCAAGGCCACTATTCCGAAGCTCATACCAGCGGATCCCGGCAAGACCAGAACCATTGGCATCAACGGTATGATTAGTCACCATCGAACGGTGGGTGCCAAAGTTCCTGTATTGCAACCGGTACATCAGCCGGTCGGAGAGGGTTTCAAGCTTGACGGTCGTCCCTGGCTGATCGCAACAATTCCCACTGGTACAAACATCTGAATCAAAGGATGCTGTGGTTAAACTGTAAGCTTCTGAAAAGGTTGAATTGGCCGTGTTTGTCCAATCAACATGGAATTGCCATATTTTTAAATAGTCTGCAGAAGGTGAGCTCCAGTCATTGAAATAAACAAAATAATTAGGTTCGCCGGCTATGGGAGCAGTAGCGCCATCCCAGTCAGATGGAAGCATGCTTCCCGGATCCGCACTGGCGCCTAAATTAAAATACACCATCCTGGCTCCTGAATTACCAAGGATCATTTGATCCCTTTCAAAAGCGCAAGCTCCAACTCCACCCCATGAAGATCCACTGATGAACTGATTTACTGCCAGATAATATCCATCCGGCCATATACCGAATTTGGGATAATCAGGCATCTTATTTCCAAATTCAAATACCCACCTGTACCAGGAACCTGTTGGATCATTTGTCTGGGAAACAGCCAGTAACATGGCATACTGCGTTGTGTTTGGCAGAGAAAACTGTGTTGCAAGCCACCGGTCTGCTGCCTGATCATACAATACGATGGGATCTCCGTTGTTGGTTCCATTCCATGGAGAAGGAATACCCTGCCAGATCGTGCTTGAATTTGCCGGACCGTATAGAAGCGTTCCTGTCTTGTTCCAAATGGCAAAACCCAGGTTTACCATCTGCATGTAATGATTAGGTCCAACATCTCCCTGCGTATCGGGAGGATATACTCCGTAGGTATTATTGATCCCTTCAAAATTCTGAATAGGCGCTGCCGGGACAGGAGGGGAATAAGATGTATTATCTGTTTGTAACACAGGATCCTGGGCTAACGGCATCCCGTTGCTTTGTAGCTGCTTGAATTCCCTCATTCGAATTTTATTGGGAACTTCTCGCTCCTTCACCGTCCCATCATCCGGGATCTGCACCATGGGCATATTGATCAGTGGAGGCGTAACATCAAAGTAGGTTGCCGTTACAACCCGGGTTGGTGAAAGAGATGTTTCTTGTGAAAAGGAATTACAGGCCATCACCAGCCCGCAGACCAGAAAGACTAGTTTTTTCATGATTTGTTGTATATTGGTTTGTCTAAAGGAGGATCAATAATATGGCATGTGCAAAAGTAAATAAAACAGACAGAATTATTACTTTTGAGGGGATACAAAAAATCAATAGATGGCTCGAAAAACAACCTCAAAACCAACATATTCTCCCGAAGAGATCCTCCATGATTACCGTCTTGCCTGTGAAAGCCGGCAAGCCAGTCTGATGGGGCGCAAAGAGGTTCTGACCGGAAAGGCGAAGTTCGGCATCTTTGGCGATGGCAAAGAGATCCCGCAACTGGCCATGGCCAAGGTCTTCAGGGATGGCGACTGGCGATCGGGATACTATCGTGACCAGACATTTATGCTCGCTTCTGGAATGTTAACACTTGAAGAATTCTTTTCCCAGCTATACGGCGATACCGACCTCACTATCAACCCCGGCCAGGGCGGAAGGATGATGAACAACCATTTTGCAACGCGCAGCCTGGATGACCAGGGCGAATGGAGAGATCTGACCCGCCAAAAGAACTCTTCCGCCGACATTTCCCCAACAGCCGGACAGATGCCCCGGTTGCTGGGGCTGGCGCTGGCTTCAAAAATGTTCAGACAAAATCCGACACTGCAAGCATATCAAAAGTTCTCCTCAAACGGGAATGAGGTCGCCTTCGGAACCATCGGAGATGCCAGTACTTCCGAAGGAATCTTTTTCGAGTCCCTCAACGCTGCCGGCGTGCTGCAAGTTCCTTTGGCAATTTCGATCTGGGATGACGGTTGGGGAATTTCGGTTCCCATCGAATACCAAACGACCAAAGGGAGTATCTCGGAGCTATTAAAGGGCTTTGAAAGAACACCGGAAAAGCCAGGCTTCCTGATTTATAGAGAGAAAGCCTGGAACTATCTGGGCCTTTGTGAAATGTACCGGGAAGGGATTGAGGAGTGCCGGAAGAAACACATCCCCGTGATCTTTCATGTGACCGAGTGTACCCAACCCCAGGGGCACTCCACATCAGGATCGCATGAGCGGTATAAGTCGCCGGAGCGGCTGCAGTGGGAAAAGGAATATGACGGGATCGCCAGGATGAGGGAATGGATCCTGGCCGAGAAAATTGCTGATGCTGATCAGCTTGACCTGATTGAACAGGAGGCCATCAACCGGGTGAAGGAAGCCCGGAAAAATGCCTGGGATCACTACATACAACCCATGTTGAAAAAGCGGGATGAATTCCTCCAGATGGTCGACATCACCACTTGTAATTGCGCGAAAACAAAGAAGATCGATGCGATTAAACAAGACCTTGCCAGGGTGGCCGAACCGGTGCGGAAGGACATCATCAGTTCTGCAAGGAAAATATTGCGGTTGATTTGTAATTCCTGCAGCAATCCGGCCAATTCCCTGAAGATCAATGTAACCAACTGGCTGGAACAGGAGACTGCAGAAGGCAAAGACCGTTACAGTTCCCATCTGTACAGTCAATCCACCCAGAAAGTATTTGATGTGATGCCTGTTGCGCCGGCATATGGAGATGATTCCCCCATGGTTCCGGGCCGGGAGATCATCCGGGAAAACTTCGACAAGCTGTTTGCCAGGGAACCCTTGTTGATGGCCTTTGGAGAGGATGTCGGAAAAATTGGCGGCGTCAACCAGACCATGGAAGGATTACAGGAGAAATATGGCTTACTCAGGATTTCAGATACCGGTATCAGGGAAGCGACCATCCTGGGGCAGGGGCTTGGGCTTGCCATGCGCGGACTACGACCCATTGCGGAGATCCAGTATTTTGATTATCTCCTCTATGGACTGCAGGTTTTGAGTGATGACCTGGCAACCCTTCAATACCGCACCAAGGGAGGACAGAAGGCGCCGCTGATCATTACAACCCGGGGCCACCGGCTGGAAGGGATCTGGCACTCAGGATCCCCGCTGAGCATGATCATCAACTCCATCCGGGGCGTGCATGTATTGGTTCCCAGGAACATGACCCAGGCGGCAGGATTCTATAACACCATGCTGGCGTCCGATGAGCCGGCCCTTATCATCGAACCATTAAACGCGTACAGGTTACGCGAAAGAATGCCGGCCAACCTGGGAGAGTACCGCATTCCTGTCGGAAAGGCTGAAATTCTTGCGGAGGGGAACGATATAACAGTTGTCACCTATGGCTCCTGCGTGAGGATTGCCCAGGATGCCATCCTGCAGCTCCGGGAATACAGCATCAGCGCCGAACTGATAGATGTGCAATCACTCCTGCCATTCGACCTGGATCAGGTTATCCTGCAATCACTCAAGAAAACAAACAAAATCCTGTTCTTTGATGAAGATGTGCCTGGCGGAGCAACTGCATACATGATGGAGAAAGTGCTGGAAGAACAGAAAGGTTTTCAATACCTGGATGCCGAACCCCTTACCCTTACAGCCCGGGAGCACCGGGCAGCCTATAGCACCGACGGGGATTATTTCTCCAATCCCAATGCGGAGGATGTTTTTGATGCAGTTTACAACATCATGCATGAAGTCAACCCAGGAAAATATCCAAAACTTTTCCTTTTTTAGGGATCTAACAGATGACCTTTTGCCTTTTTTCCGATTAAGAGAATGATGGGGCTGAATTTGGAAATAAGCGCCGATGGATCGCATACCCTCTTTTCAGAAAGGTTTCAGGAACATTATCATTCGATCAATGGAGCCATTCAGGAATCGATGCACGTGTTCATTCATGCAGGGCTGGAGTATTCAAGGAATATGGGTAAAACCAACATCGTGGTCTTTGAAACAGGTTTTGGTACGGGGCTCAATGCGCTGTTGGCCTGCCGGTTTGCGGAAGAATATGGCCTCCGGATAAGGTATCTGACAGTCGAACCTCATCCGGTTCCTGTTGAAGTTTATCAACAACTCAACTATTCCAAGATTATCAATTGGGAGCGGGCTTCTGAGGTTTTTCTGCAACTTCATCGGTGTGACTGGAGTACAAGAAATTCAGTTTCAGAGCATTTCGATTTCCTGAAATGGCCAATCGGGCTGGAAGAGATAAGTTTCGATGATGAAAGTGTTGATGTGATCTTCCACGATGCGTTTTCTCCGGATACGCAGCCCGAACTCTGGAGTGAAATGGTCTTTGCAAAGTTCTTTCATGCCCTGCATCCGGGGGGTGTACTGACTACCTATTCATCGAAAGGATCTGTCAAACAAGCCTTGCGGGAAGCAGGCTTTACCGTCACCCGACTTAAAGGACCCGCCGGAAAGAGACACATACTGCGTGCAGCAAAAATTAGGTATTGATCATTTTTCTTATTCACCACAATAGACACATAGGTCACAATAGGAAAATACATGTTAACACAAAAATATCTGAATTCTCTAACCTATACCGTGATAGTGGCTGCCATTGAGGTTCATAAAGACATTGGTCCTGGGCTTCTTGAAAGTGTATATGAAAAGTGTTTAATTCATCTATTGAGAATTCAAGGAATGAAGGTATCAAATCAACAGAAAGTTCCATTGTATTTTAAAGGTTTATACTTGGATTGTGAATTAAGGTACGACTTAATGGTTGATGATAAGATCATTGTTGAATTAAAGGCAGTTGATCAAATATTGCCGATTCATGAGGCTCAGCTTCTTACTTATCTGCGGCTCCTTAGAAAACCCAAAGGAATTCTAATTAACTTCAATTGTACAAACATCTTTAAAGAAGGGCAAAAAACTATGGTTACAGACTTGTTTTCACAGTTACCAAAAGGGTACTAATGTGTCCTATGTGCCTATTGTGGTGAATTAGCAAGGTTGGAGATCAAAGTAGGCTGCAAAATCCAGAAAGAATATGAAAGACAAGAGCTTCAATATTAGAATTTACGGGCTATTGATTAAAGATGGGAAGATCCTCGTTACCGATGAATTCCGGTTAGGTATACCGATGACCAAATTCCCAGGCGGCGGGCTACAATTTGGCGAAGGCCCGGTGGATTGTCTCCGGAGAGAATTCCGGGAAGAGCTGAACATGGAAATCAAGGAGCCGGTCCATTTCTATACAACGGAATTCTTTCAGCCCACCGAGCTTCTTCCCTCCAACCGGCAACTCATCAGCATCTACTACCTTGTTGAACCGGTTGATAAAGAGGTAGTTATTAGAGTTACAGAAAAGAGATTTGATTTTGAATATATCGACGGCGCACAGACCTTTCGATGGGTAGCTCTTTCAATTCTGGATAAGGAAGAATTTACCTTTCCGGTTGACAGACTTGTTGCCGGGAAGATACTGCATATGAGTTCAACCCCTCACTCCCCTTCTCCTGAGAGGAGAAGAGATCAGGGAGATGGTACAACTACCTCTTATGAATAGAAGTCATGTTCAGTCACTTAACCACAGAGTTCACTAAGGATGCACGGAGTTCACGGAAGGGGAGTTACTTTGACTAAGGGAAATTCTTGTTGTCAGTCATGTTTTATTAATTCTGGAAAGTATGTATGAGAATCAGATCGCGGGATTGGTTATTGGGCAGGCTATTGAGGTTCATAAAGCGCTTGGTCCAGGACTTCTTGAGAGTGCATATAAAGAAAGTATCTTCTATATGCTAAAACAGGTTGGACTATTTGTTGAAAAAGAAAAGCCAATGCCTTTGATTTTTGAGGGCATACATCTTGAATGTGGATATAGACTGGATCTACTGGTTGAAAGAAAAGTTGTTGTTGAAATAAAAAGCGTTGAATCAATCAATGATGTGCATCTGGCCCAGATACTGACATATCTGAAATTGGGCAAATACCATCTTGGATTATTGATTAATTTTAATGTTTCTCTGTTAAAGAATGGAATTAAAAGGGTCATAAATGGATATTAAATGAAAACCACAACAGATTAGATGGAAGTACTGAAGTTCATGCTCTGCGACCTCCGCGCCTTCTCTGAGATCTCTGTGGTAAATAAATTACAACCATGTTAGAATCACTGAAATCCTCCGACATCCTCTTTCTGGATATCGAAACCGTCCCCATGGTCAGCAAGTACGCCGACCTCCCTGAAAGATTCAGAAAACATTGGGACCTCAAGGCTGAAAACCTGAACAAACAAGACCGTTTTGCCGGAAATGAGGCCAAGTCTCCGGAAGATCTTTTTCCAAGAGCGGGGATCTATGCCGAATTTGGTAAGGTCATCTGTATCTCGGCAGGGTACATAAGGGGTTCCGAGTTTCGCATCAAATCTTTCTTTGGGGATGATGAACGGAAATTGCTGGATGACTTCAGGGCTTTATTGGAACGATCCTTCAACCATGATGAGCACCTGCTGTGTGCCCACAATGGCAAAGAGTTTGACTTCCCTTACCTGACACGCCGGATGCTCATCAACCGTTTGCGAATTCCCAGAATTCTTGACCTGTCCGGAAAGAAAAAATGGGAAATCCAGCATCTGGATACGATGGAGATGTGGAAATTCGGCGATTTCAAGAACTACACTTCCCTTGACCTCCTGGCCGCGGCCTTTGATCTTCCATCCCCCAAAGACGATATCGGCGGCGCCGATGTGTGGAAAGTGTACTGGGAAGACCACGACCTGCCAAGGATTGTCACCTATTGCCAGAAGGATGTCCTCACCGTTGCCCGGCTGCTGATGTGCTTCCTTGGAAAAGAGACCATTTCTGACGACATGGTCGTTATTAAAGCATAATCAAAGGCACTGAAATAGGCCTTTCCGGGAAGGTGCTACATCCCATCAGATGAGAATATACATATCGTTGATTCCCACCCGTGAAAATCTGTTCCATCTGCGTTCCAGATAATATTTCAATACCACTTTCCTGAGATTACTTTATCTTTGCTCTCAAAACAACCCCTGATAGCCCTCCATGATGGCCAACAAGATCTACTTTGCATCCGACTTTCACCTAGGCATACCTGATCATCCACAAAGCCTGGAGCGGGAGAAGAAGATCGTTGCCTGGCTGGAAGAGGTCCGCAAGGACGCCCAGGCTATTTACCTGATGGGTGACGTCTTCGATTTCTGGTTCGAGTACCGGACAGTTGTTCCCAAGGGTTATGTTCGGCTTTTCGGGAAGCTGGCTGAGATCACCGATGCAGGGATCCCGGTTCATCTCTTCCGCGGCAACCATGATATGTGGGCCTTCGATTACCTCGAGAAGGAGCTTGGTCTCATCATGCACCGCGACCCGGAAATCCTGGATTTACCGGGTAAACGCTTCTACATTGCCCACGGCGACGGCTTGGGACCAGGTGACAAGGGGTATAAATTCATCAAAAAGGTCTTCCAGAACAGGATCCTGCAATGGCTCTTCAGCTGGATCCATCCCGACCTGGCCATCCGCATTGCCAACTTCTGGAGCGGGCAAAGTCGATATCTCAACCTGACTAAGAAAGAGGAAGAGTTGAAACGGCTCACGGCTAACAACTCCGAGAACGCTCCGCTGGCCATCCATTCCCGCAACATCCTGGCCGATGGAGAGCAGATCGACTACTTCATCTATGGCCACTGGCACCTGCCCATCGATGTAAAGCTCACCGACACCTGCCGCTACATCAACCTCGGCGACTGGCTGACGAACTTTACGTATGCGGTGTTTGATGGGGAAAAGCTGGATATGATCAGATGGATGGAGAAATGAAAAAGCGGCCTTTTGAGCCGCTTTTTTCTTGTTTCATAAAGATGATCCTTATGCGGGATGGATCGCCTCAACCGGGCAAACATCTGCGCATGCGCCGCAGTCGGTGCAGACAGCAGGGTCAATTACGTAAATGTCACCTTCAGCAATGGCCTCAACCGGGCACTCATCGATACAGGTTCCGCAAGCAGTACAGTCTTCGTTAATTATATAAGCCATGGTTATTAAGAATATTGATTTCGGTGCAAAGATATAAAAATTCAATTTCAGCGAAAAAAAATACCTTTGCACGGCTAAACCTCAAGTTATCATGACCCAAAAGAAGAAAAACATCATTGAAAGAGAAGAAGTTGTGGTGAAGTTCGTGGGTGATTCCGGCGACGGGATGCAGCTCACCGGCAGCATCTTCTCCGACAGCGCAGCCATTGCCGGCAACGACCTGGCTACTTTCCCCGACTTTCCGGCGGAGATCCGCGCACCCCAGAATACCATCGCCGGCGTCTCCGGATTTCAGGTTCATGTAGGGAAAGAAAAAATCCATACCATCGGCGACCAGGTGGATGTGCTTGTGGCCATGAACCCGGCATCCCTGAAAGCAAACCTCAAATGGGTAAAGAAAGGCGCTACCATCCTTGTTGATGCCGATGCATTTGATGAAAAATCAATAGAAAAAGCCGGCTACAAGGATAATCCGCTGACAGACAACAGCCTGGAAAGCTATCTCCTGCTCAAGGCCAAGATCACTACCCTGACCAAGGAAAGCCTCAAAGATATGGGAGTGGATACCAAGACTGCGGAGCGAAGCAAAAACATGTTCGCACTGGGCATGCTCTATTTCATCTTCGACCGTGACCTGAAACAGGCTTTTCATTATTTTGAGACTAAGTTCAAGAAAAATCCCCGGCTTGCTGACATCAACAAAGTTGTGTTGCAATCGGGATATAACTACGCTGATACCATTGAGGCGCTCGAATCGGTGATCCATGTCGGCCCGGCCAAAATGAAAAAAGGCCGCTACCGCAATATCACCGGCAACGTGGCTACAGCCTGGGGATTGCTGGCTGCTGCTGAAAAATCGGGAAGGCCATTATTCCTTGGTTCCTATCCCATCACGCCGGCAACCGAAATATTGATGGAATTGTCTCTGCACAAATCGCTCGGCGCCAGAGTTTTCCAGGCAGAAGATGAAATTGCAGGCATCTGCTCCGCCATTGGCGCAAGCTACACCGGTTCGATGGCTTGTACCACCACCTCCGGCCCTGGATTATCACTGAAAAGCGAAGCCATCGGGCTGGCGGTAATCACCGAATTGCCGCTCATCATCGTGAATGTCCAACGTGGTGGCCCTTCAACGGGGTTACCTACCAAATCAGAACAATCAGACCTTTACCAGGCACTCTTCGGCCGAAATGGCGAGTGTCCGGTTATCGTGATCGCAGCTTCCACGCCCGACAACTGTTTCTATTACGCTTTCGAGGCCGCCAAGCTTTCGATGGAACACATGACTCCATGCATCCTCCTCACAGATGGCGCCCTGGGATTTGGTTCCGCCTTATTCAGGATACCGAAGATGTCGGAACTGCCTGCCATTAAGCCTCCTATTGCGAAAGCCAACGAACCGGATTTCAAACCCTACAAACGCGATCCGGAAACGCTGGTCAGAAAATGGGCCATCCCTGGTACCGAAGGATTGCGTCACAGAATTGGCGGCTTGGAAAAAGAAAATATCACAGGAGTCGTTACCACTGATCCGATGAACCACCAAGTGATGGTTGACCTCCGTGCCGCCAAAGTTGAAAAAGTGGCCGATTTTATCCCGGAACAAACGCTCGACGGCCCTGCCAAAGGCGATCTGCTGGTCGTGAGCTGGGGTGGAACCTACGGTAGTGTCCACCAGGCTGTACAAAAAGTTCAGGCCGAAGGAAAAAGCGTGAGCCATGCCCACTTTAACTACATCATGCCGCTGCCGAAGAATACGGGCAAAATCCTGAAAAACTTCAAAAAGATCCTGGTGTGTGAGCTCAACAGCGGACAGTTTGTCAACTACCTCCGGATGAAATTCCCCCTACCGAATTTCTACCAGATCAACAAGGTGCAGGCCTTGCCCTTCACGATCCAGGAGTTAACCGAAAAGTTCAACCAAATGCTTGAGGAGAAATAATATGGAACCCAACGAAATAATCAATCCTACTGTTGAACGATCTACCGTTCAATTATCAAAAGCTGATTTTGAAAGCGACCAGATGGTCAAATGGTGCCCCGGCTGTGGCGCTCATGCTATCCTGAGTGCCCTGGAAAGGGTTTTTCCGAAGATCGGCTACCGCAAGGAGAACTTCTGCCTGGTCTCCGGGATCGGGTGCTCCTCACGCTTCCCGTATTATGTGAACACCTACGGTATCCATGGCATCCATGGCAGAGCAGCCGGCATCGGCACCGGCGTCAAGGTGGCCAATCCGCGGCTCAGCGTCTGGATCGCCACCGGTGACGGAGATTCCCTGGCTATCGGAGGAAACCATTTCATCCATATCATCCGCCGTAACGTCGATGTGAACATCATCCTGTTCAACAACCAGATTTATGGCCTGACCAAAGGCCAATATTCACCAACCACACCGATGGGTAAGGTGACCAAAACATCCCCGCAAGGAACCATCGAGCATCCCTTTAATGTTGGGGAACTGGTCATGGGCGCACAAGGTACCTTCTATGCCCGTGTACCGGATAACGACATCAACCTGATGACGGAAGCTATGTTCGAAGCTGCCAAACATGATGGTACTTCGGTCATGGAGATACTGCAAAACTGCATCATCTTTGCCGACAAAGTCCATTTCGATATTATCAGCAAAGAGCACCGGGAGGAGAACATGCTGGTTGTGCATAATGGCGAACCCATGCTGTTCGGCAAGGATAAAAAGAAAGGCCTCCGTATTAATGGGACGCAATTGGAAGTTGTTGAGCTTGGTAAAGGTGGTATCACCGAAAGCGACATCCTTGTGCACGACAAATACAATCCCGATCCGGGAATCCACCTCATGCTGGCAAAGCTGGCTCCGCCTCATTTCCCCATGGTCTTCGGGGTGATCCGCTCGGCGATCTTCCCAACCTACGACGACCTGGTTGAAGAACAGATCAAACATGCCAAGGCATCTTCCAAGATCAAATGCATGGATGACTTGCTGAACGAAGGCGATACGTGGGAGATAAAATAAGTGCAAAAGGTAAAGTGCAAAGTGTAATAATTTGCACTTTACACCTTGCACTTTGCACTTTAGATTTTAGCTTTTAGATTTTGGATTTTAGATTTATCCTTTTTCTTCTGCCGCTTTCATTTCTATCTTTACATGATGTTTCAGCGATTTGCCTCGCCCGCTCAAAGAAAGATTTAATGTGCAGCTATTGATGACTTATCCGTTTAGGACAATATCTATAAAGCCATAGTCTTCCATAACTTCCTTTGCCAACCTTTCTGCCTCTGAATAGCTATGCGTTTTTTGATTTGCATTGAGGAGTAATTGTTCTCTCAATGTTTGCAAATAGCTTCGATAGCTATCCAAAATATTGATAATAACATCTTTATCGACAGGAATACGCAACTGAAAAATACCGGGTCTGGACAAGATCAGGAGAAACTCCGCAACAGCCTTTTCCCGGGTTTGAAAGATCTCCGTCCCTTTTTCATCACGAACGATAAAGTTTCCCAGGAAATATTCCGCTGAGAGACTTGAACCGGTGGAATTGATGATTTCTGTTTGGTTCATCGTAATAATGCGTACCTGTGAAAAAAAGTATAGATATTTGTACTCATGACATTGCAAAGCTTACTATACCATGCTTTTGGTTTGAAAGGCCAAGAGTATTTAAAGACAGAGTACGTAG
>Ga0194126_10000807_pt1 | contig 52976 bp, 38 predicted proteins | sample TA2KigC150mmetaG_FD_148641 | JGI IMG/M metagenome (GOLD analysis project Ga0194126, IMG submission 148641) | Freshwater microbial communities from Lake Tanganyika, Tanzania - TA2015035 Kigoma Deep Cast 150m | ecosystem: Environmental > Aquatic > Freshwater > Lake | place: Tanzania: Lake... | reverse complement strand
GTGGGCGCGTTCAACGGCTTCGGCAGCATTCCATTCGCGGTACGCCGCGTAGGCCTGACGGTAGAGATCCTTGTCCAGTTGCACGAGGCGATTATCCTGTCTCTTCGGGATCGCTATACAGACCCGTTGCGGTCACCATCGCCAATTCCTGGCGCAACCCGGGCGCAAGAGTAGTCCCTGAAATCATGTTGATTTCCTACAGGATCGCACAACACCGATCACCTGTTGCGATTGTACCATGACCGGCCAGAACAACCAAACGCGGCCAATGTGATATTTGACCGCCGGCTCGCTCAGGTGTAGTTGGCGTCCGACTTCGCGGTAGGTCAACCCCTGCGCCCAGATAGACTCCGCAGGAATCTCGCCGCAGCCACGTGAGCCGCGTAGCCGGCGAACTCCAGCTCCAGGAAGCCCGCGTAGCCGATGTCGCCTAGCGCCGCCAGCAGCGCGCGCCAGTCTACCGTGCCGTGACCGACGGGCCGATGCTGGTCGGCCGTTCCGTCGTTGTCGTGCACGTGGATGTGGTGCAGGCGCCGGCCCAGCCGTTGCACGATGTCTGCCAGTGGTACGCGGGCCACGTGGGCGTGACCCACATCCAGGGTGACTCCCAGGGACGGGATCTGCTCCAGCAGCGACCAGAAGCCGCTGAAGTCGCTGCAGGAGGCGGGGAAGGCGTCGCCAGGCGGCATGTTTTCAAGGGCCACGGTGACGCCCTGGGCTGCGGCCGCGACGCAAAGCCGTTGGAGCGCCTGGTGTTCCAGCTCTTTCACCTCTGATGCGCACCCTGGCCAGCAGGCGGCCGATGGCGTCGGGTGCACGGTGATCAGGCGCGCCCCGACTTGCGCGGCCAGCTCGATCGCCCGACCGCCCTCAGCCAGCGACGCCTGACGGAGGTCGGGGTCAAGGGCGCCGAGTTGAACCCTCCCGACTGGCGTATGGATGAAGTAGCTGAGCGCGTGCTCGGCGCGCCAGGCGCGCAAGGCCCGGATCACGTGGGGAGATATGTCCGGCAGCGGATACGGGCAGTCCAGGCTCAGGCCGGTGAAGCCTGGCGGCAGTTGCTCCAGCGAGCGCAGCCAGTGAGCAGGATCGGCCGTGGCCGACTTGACGGCAAGCCTGAGCTCCATCGCGTCACCCCTTGATCGCGCCAAGTACCAGCCCGCGCATGAAGTAACGCTGCAACAACAGGAACATGCCCACCAGCGGCAGCGTCACCACCACGCTCCCTGCCATCAGGATCCCCCACGGCGAGGCCTCGGACGCGATGTACTCGCTTTGCAGCAGGCCCAGGGCCACGTTGAGCGTCCACATCTCCTTGTTCTTCAGCACGATCAGGGGCCACAGGAAGCCGTCCCACGCGCCGACGAAGCTGAAGATCGCCACCGTCGCCGCGGCTGGCACGCTGAGGGGCAGGATGATCCGCCACCAGATCCCTAGCTCGCTCGCGCCGTCAATGCGCGCCGCCTCCTCCAGCTCCGACGGGAGGGTGCTGATGTACTGGCGCATCAGGAAGATGTTGCTGACCCCGACGCAGAAGGGGATGATGATGCCGATGAACTTGTTGAGCATGCCCAGCTTCAGGATGATGATGAAAAGCGGCGTCATCAGCACTGCGCCAGGGATCGTCGTGGTCGCCAGGAGCAGGTTGAAGATCAGCTCTTTGCCACGAAGCACCCTGCCCTGAAAAAGGGACGCGGACTACGCGGACGACGCGGAGAACGCGGACAAAATCGTAAAAATAGGCGTCGTCCGCGGTCTCCGCGTCCATCCGCGTTCCGTTTTCACCCGCCGTCCCACAGGGAGGCTTCGCATCGGCGCCGCGCCCTGCATGAGTAACTGAGCGGAGTCCCGCTGTTGTTTAGCGGGACGCAGTCGAAGGGTGCGGGTATGGCGCATGGCGCTTCGGCGTGCTTCGACTACGCCTGGCACACCCCGCCAGGCCCCGCTCAGCATGCCTCCGCTTGGGTAACTGCGCAACTTCTGTCAATAGCAGGAGTTACGCAGTGCCGTGCGGAGTAGCCACGAATTGCACGAATTTCACGAATTCAGCCGCCTGGTCAACCCATTTTCGTGTCAATTCGTGTCATTCGTGGCTGGTTTTCGGCGCCACTGCGTAAGTCCTGTCAATAGACGACATCGCGGCCCAGTAAACGACGCTGGAGGAGAGTGATGCCCAGGATGGCCGCGAACAGGACGTAGCTGACCGCCGCGGCCAGGCCGTAGCGACCCTGGGAAAACGCCAGGTTGTAGATATAGAACGCGATGGTGATCGTGCTGTTGGCAGGCCCGCCGCCTTGGTCGGAGGCGGCGTGGGAGTCGCGCAGGCGCTCGCGACCAGCGCCAGCACGACCAGGATCATCAGGACGGTGTAGCGAAAGGTGCGCATGGTTGTCTCCTCCGTGAGATTGGGTAGGTTGGTAGATTGGTCTTTGCGCACGTGGCCTGCGGCGTGTGCGTCTCACCTCCTTCCTCGCCGCGCACCGCTGCCCTTGCCAGCCTGACGCTTGCCTGGTAGAATAGCCGTTCAGTCTGGCCGGCGCGGATGCGCTGGACAGATGACGCCGGGCCGTCCCCCTGTCGGCCAAGACGCACGGGACGGCCCGGCTGGGTCGTGGTTAGCTGCCGATCGCCACGGTCTGCAATCGTCCCCGTTCGTAGAACTTGAACGCCAACCGCGTCCAGCCAACGGGTAGGCTCGGACGGGTCTCCCAGCCCTGATCCGTGATCTGCAGGCCGCCGAAGCCAAAGACGACCGCCTGCCACAACCCGCCTGCGCCGGCGCCGTGGATGCCGTCGCTGGTGTTGCCGCGCACGTCCAACAGGTCGGCCGCAGCCGCGCGTTGGAAGTGGCGATATGCGAGGTCATGAGCGCCTGCACGGAGCGCCATGATCGCGCTGATGCTCGGCCCCAGGCTGGAGCCCAGCTCGTGATCGGTGCGCGGGTCGTAATACTCGAAGTTCGCGCGCACCTGCTCCTCTGTGAACAGATCGGGCAGCAAGTATTGGAGCATCAAAACGTCGGGCTGCTTGAGGACCTGCACAGCCGCGCACCCTTCGATGCCCAACAGCGCCTGCATGGATTTCGTGCGCTGCGGATCGCGCATCACGCTCAGGTCGGGAGCTGGTAGGCCGAAGAAGCCCGCAAACTGCTCGATCACGCCGGTCTCCACATCGTCCGGCAGGTAGATGCGGTCGGCGACCTCGGCCCAGTAGGCCAGCCGCGATTCGCTCAGATCCAGCGCCTCGACCAGCGCAGCCGCGCGGCCGGCATCCGCAGCCTTCAGCCAGGCCAGCACCTCCAGCGCAGTCCGCAGATGCCAGCGCGCCAGATAGTTGGTGTAGGCGTTGTCGTCAACGCGGTCGTGGTTTTCATCCGGGCCGATGACGTTGCGGTAGTGATACCGATCATCCGCTCCCAGGGTCGCCGCGCTGGCCCAGAATTTGGCGCCGTCCAGCACGATCTCGGCGCCGTAGTCGGCCATGAAGGCATCATCGGCTGTGACGCGCCAGTATTGCATCACACCATACGCAACATCGGCGGTGATGTGGATCTCGATGTCGCCGGTCCAGATGCGGATCAGTTGCCGCGAGTCCGCCTTGTTGACCACCCACACCGGCGTCACCTCGTGGCCGTCGGCCGCGCTCTCCCAGGGATACTGCGCGCCCTCGTAGCCGTTGGCGCACGCCTTCTCTCGCGCAGCCGCCAGGCCGTGCCAGCGATACATCAGCATGTTCCGGGCCAGCCGCGGTTGGGTCAAGATGAAGAACGGCAGCATGAAGATCTCGGTGTCCCAGAAGATGTGATGCCGGTAGCCCAGGCCGCTCAGCGTTTTGGCGCCGATGCTGGCGCGCTCGGTGTGTCGCGGGGCCGCGATCAAGAGCTGGAAGATGCCGAACCGGAGCGCCGCTTGCGCCAGGTTGTCGCCCTCGATGTTCACATCGGAGCTGGCCCAGGTTCGCGCCCACTCGTCGTCATTGGCCGCACGGATGGCCGCGTAGCCCTTCGCCTGGGCCGCACGGACCAAATCGGTCGCCGCGGCCAGCGGCTCGTCCGCGTCCAGCTCGCTCACCAGCCCGATGAACTTCTCTACCGTCAACGCTTCGCCCCTGCGCAGCGACGCGCGACGCTCGACGGCTGGATGGCCGTCGCTATCGCACGAGGCCGATTTCCAGCGCGCCGTTCCTGATGTGTTGACCGCCGCCGCCAGCGCCAGTTCGAGGCCGGTAGCGCGCGTGCACACGCTAAGGGCCGCCGCATCGGGCTGCGCCTCCTGCGCGAGCACGTCCCAATGCACCAATCCTTGATTCTCCACATGCGCATCCAGACCGGTGCGCACCCGCACCTCGGCCTGTCCGGCTGCTGCCTCCACCCTCACCTGGACCGCGGCGAGAACCTGCCCTGAGCCTGTCGAAGGGTGCGGATCGGCCAGGTTGACCAGGCGCTCGAAGTGCAAGTCGAGCACGGGACCATCCTCAGTGGGCTGCCAGCACACGGTGCGACAGAGCACGCCGTTCCGCAGGTCGAGCCAGCGCCGATAGTGCAGGATCTTGCCTCGATCCAGCCGAAAGCGCACGCCGTTCGCCCAGATGTCTACGCCCCACCAGCGCGGCAGGTTGGCCAGCTCGGTGTAATGGACCGGCATATCGTCCCACAGCCGGTGCATGAAGCACCCCGCGTGCTCGCCGGGATAGCCCTCCTCGAAGGTCCCGCGTACACACAGGTTGCCGTTGCCGGTGGTGAAGATCGTCTCACGATGATGCGCGGCGGTAGGATCGAACACCGGCTCCGTGATGACCCAGCCCGCGTCCTCCAGAGCCTGACGGATGTCTGCCAGCCGCACGCCGGCCAGATCGTCGCAGCGCGCGTGCGCCCGCCCCACGCGCTCGACCGGCCCAACCCCGATCGCCCACATGCCGGCGGCCAGCGCAGCTTCGATGCCTGCCGCGGCATCTTCCACGACAGCGCAGGCGCCGGCCGGGGTCGCCAGCATCTGCGCGGCCGCCAGGAAGATGTCGGGCGCGGGCTTGCTGCGCTCTGCGCTGTAGCCGTCGGCCACTGCATCCAACAGGTGGCCGATGCCCAGGCGGTTGATCACCGTCCAGGTGTTCTTGCTGACCGAGCCGATGCCGATCTTGATGCCTGCGCCGCGCAGCTCGGCCAGCAGCTCCAGCGCGCCGGGCAAGAGGTTGGCCGGTGTGATCTGCTGCAGCAATGCGACGTAGTAGTCGTTCTTGCGCCGCATCATCTCGGCAAGCAGCGCTTCGGTGACGGGCCGTCCCGCCAGGATGATCTCGAGCGATTCACGGCGGCCTACACCGCGCAGCCGTTCGTTGATCGTCCTGTCGAAGGGCAGGCCCTCCTCATCGGCCAATCGCTGCCAGGCCTGGTAGTGGTATTCGGCGGTGTCGGTGATGACGCCGTCCAGGTCGAAGATCACAGCGCGCAGATTCATCCGCATGACTCCCTGACGATCAACTCCGGTCGCAAAAGCACCTGACGCTCGACCAGCGGCCGGCCGCTGCATAGATCGGCCAACATCGTCGCCAGGCGTTCCCCGATCTCGGCGATGGGCTGCCGGAGGCTGGACAGAGGCGGCCGCAGGAAGCGCGTCACCGGCGCATCGTCGAAGCCGATCACGGCCAGCTCTGGGCCGACCTTCAGCCCCATGTCCCAGCCCGCGTTGATGGCGCCGATCGCCATCAGATCGCTCATGGCGACGACCGCGGTCGGCTGGATGGCGGCCGGCAGCCCCAGCAGCCGGCAAGCCGCGGCGTGGGCCTCGCCGTATTGGTTTTCCGCCCGCGCCACCCATGCCGGCTCGACGTTCAGGCCGGCCTGGGTCATGGCCGTCCGATAGCCGGCCAGCCGATGCGCTCCGCTGAGTGAGCGTTCGGGCCAGGCCAGGCAGGCGATCCGGCCGTGTCCGCAGCCGATCAGATGCTGCACCGCGATCTCGATGCCCGCCGCGCCGTCAACGTCTACCCAGGGGAAATCCCACTCGGGGTTGGACCGGCCAAAGGCCACGAAAGGGAAGCCGGCATCCAACAGCCGGCGGATGCGGACGTCTCCCAGACTCGTGTTGGCCAGGATGAAGCCATCCACCTGGCCCACGAGCATCATCTGTTCGTAGAACGCGATTTCATCTTCGAGGCTGGCGGATGGATAGGTGAGAATGCGGTAGTCATGACGGGCGCCCGCCTCGGCGATCGCCTGGAGAAAACGATCGAAGACGGGGCTGAACGAGTCGGCAGGGATGGGCCGCCACGAGAATCCGAACAGGCGCGTCTCGTTGGCGCGCAGGTTGCGGGCCGTGACGTTGGCGCGATAGCCGATGCGCTCGGCCACCTCGAGCACGCGCTGGCGGGTCGCCTGCCCCACGCGGCGAGTGTTGTTGAAGACGCCGGAGACGGTGGCGATGGAGACGCCAGCTTCCCTGGCGACGTCGCGGATGGTCGGCATGGGCATGTCAACGTGTTCCTTTGGGGCGCAACACAGAACGTCGCAGTCACGAAGAGCGACGCTTCGATGTAAACGTTTTACCCGATCGAGTATAGCGCAGCCGGCCGGCGGTGTCAAATCTGGGTAAACGTTTTCGCGGTGTTCAGAGATGCGAACGGCTGCCAGAGGCGCGCGATTTTGGGATTTCCCGCAGATAGCTATAGAATGCAAGAAGTTTCTGCACCAACTCACCATTCGAGGTCAACATGGACATCACCCCCGCCTTCTTCACCGCCCTGGACTACATGCTCCACCGTTACGACACGGTGGGCCGGCAGATGGGGCTGCGGGCGCAGAGCCTGGCTGAGCTGCAAGCCTGGCAGATCGAGCTGCGCGCGCAGCTCCGCCGCATCCTCGGCCTGGACACGATGCGCCCCGCGCCGCTCCAACCGAAGATCACCGAGCGGGTCGCGCTCGACGGCTACACTCGTGAGCGGCTGGAGCTTCAGACCGAACCGGGCGTGGTCATGCCGGTCTACGCGCTCGTGCCCGACGACATGGGGCCCGGCGAGCGCCGGCCGGCCATGCTCGCGCCGCACGGCCACGGCAGCGCGGGCAAATTCTCGCCCGCGGGCCGCCGCGACATCCCGGAGGTTGCCGCGACCATCGAGCAGCACAACTATGACTATGGCGTGCAGTTGGTGCGCCGCGGGTTCGTCGTCTTCTGCCCCGATGCACGCGGCTTCGGCGAACGCCGCGAGCTGGCGAACCAGGGGGATGCGCAGATGCTCGGCGGCAGTTGCGCGCTGCTCAACCACATGGCGATCCCGCTCGGCCAGACCGTCGCCGGGATGTGGACGTGGGACTTGATGCGGCTGATTGACTACGTCGCCACGCGGCCCGACTGTGACCCCGATCGGATCGGCAGCGCCGGGCTGTCGGGCGGCGGGCTGCAAACGCTGTGGCTGGCCGCGCTCGATGAGCGGGTGAAGTGCGCGGTGGACAGCGGCTACTTCTACGGCTACAAGGACGCGCTGCTCAAGCTGAACGGTAACTGCTCGTGCAACTACATCCCGGGCCTCTGGAAGCTGGCCGACATGTGCGACATCGCCGCGCTGATCGCGCCGCGGCCCTTCTTCGTCGAGACGGGCGACGCCGACGGGCTGAACGGCGAGCGTGGGATTGCCAACACCGTCGAGCAGGTCGCCATCACCCGCCGGGCGTATGAGCTGTACGGCGTACCCGCCCGGCTCGTCCAGCACATTTTCGCGGGCGAGCATCGCTGGTGCGGCGAGCAGGCGATCCCGTGGCTGTGCAAGTATCTGGCTTGAGAACGGGACGCAGACGAGCATTCTGCTCACAGGGGTCTGCGACCCCATCCGCATCAAGCTAAGGACGTTCTGGTCTCATCGCGCGCTTGTAAGGGGTCTGCGACCCCGCCTTGATCGCTTGTTTGGCTGCTTCTGGCGGCGACCGTCGCCAGCAATGGGGCGTCGGCGCTGCTCGGCCGGGAAGTACACTGCCTACCGCGAGCAGTTGCCGCGCCCCGACCGCCGGTCGCAGACCGGCGGTGAGCCTGAAGCGTATGATGGCTGAGTAGGAGGCAAACATGACGTCCCCAACCGTGTCGAACATCCAGGACGGGCCGGCGACGACGCGCTTCCGGCCGATCCCGCTGGCCGGCGGCGTCGCGCTGGCCGATCTGCCCGCGGCCGGCCTTTCCGAGCCGATGGCCGCGGCGCTGGCGCACATGCCACAGGGCGAGTGCGTGGCCTGGGGCATCCCCTTTGCGGTGGACCGGCCCGTCGTGCTGGCCGACCGGCCGGTCGTTCTCGCGGTCGAGCCGTTCCGGGCCGGCTGGCTGGTCTTCATGCACACGTCTGACATCCGCCCTGTCGAGCCGGGGCCGGCCGGCTTCATTGCTCCGATGCGCGGGCAGGGGCAGCTCGGCGAGCTGGCCGCGGAATACATCGTGGTCTACGCGGACGGCAGCGAGGCGACCCTGCCGATCCGCCGCCGGCATCAGATCGGCATGTTCACGCGGCGCTGGGGCGAGAATTGCTTCGAAGCCGTGCCGCACCGCAAGCCGCAGCCGATCCGGCCGCCGCACGAGCAGTTGGGGCCGAATTGGGGCCGCGGCCAGACGCGCGCCAGCGCGGCCGATGGCGGGCCGTGGATCAACTGGCTGTGGGCCTGGCAGAACCCCGCGCCGGACAAGGAGATCGCCGGCCTGCGGCTGATCCCCCGCGCCGGGCGAATCCTCCTCGCAGGGCTGGCGGCCGGCGAGGCGTCGGCCCTGCCGCTGCGCTGGCGCACGCGGCAGAAGGCGATCGTGACCCTGCCCGAGGGCGAGGTCTTCCAGCCCGACCTCGATGCGAACGGCCTGCTGGCGCAGATCCGGCTCGACATGGGCCAGGTGATCTCCGCGACCCCGCGGCTGATCTATCCGAACGAGGGTTGGGCGGGATCGTACAACAACCAACTGCCGGAGGCGTCGGCCACGCAGGTTGCGGTCGAGTACACCGCGCATCCCGACGCGTGCTTCCATCTGGTGGGCGGCGCGGTGGCGCCGGTGCGGGAGGTTGAGGGGCTGGCTCGGTCGGAGACCGGCCAGAGCAAGGTTGAGCCGGTGGCGGCGGCGACGCAGCGGGTGACGTTGCGCGTCGCGCCGCAGGGGGGCGGCGCGCCTGTGCCGGTCAAGCTGCATGTCCACGGCGCGGCCGGGGAATATCTGGCGCCGGAGGATCGCCATCGCATCCTCAACCCCGCCTGGTTCGAGGATTACAGCGCCGACTTCCCGCATCGCGGCATTCACGCGTGCACCTATATTGACGGCGAGACGGTCATCCGCCTGCCATTGGGCAAAGTGTATGTCGAGGTCAGCAAAGGCTTCGAAATCCGGCCAGTGCGCACGATCGTCGAGATCACACCGGAGACGGCCGAGGTGGTGATCGAGCTGGAGAAAGTGTTGCGCTGGCGCGAGGCGGGCTGGGTGACGGCCGACACGCACGTCCACTTCCTCTCGCCGATGACCGCGCTGCTGGAAGGCGCGGGCGAAGGGGTGAACATCGTCAACCTGCTCGCCAGTCAGTGGGGCGAGCTGATGACCAACGTGGGCGACTTCGACGGCCGCAACACCTGGGGATCTCGCGAGACGGGCGGCGACGGCGAGTACCTGGTGCGCGTCGGCACAGAGAACCGCCAGCACGTGCTCGGCCACATCTCGCTGCTGGGCTATCGCGGCCGCATGATCACGCCGATGACCACCGGCGGCCCCGACGAGTCCGCGCTGGGAGATGGGATTGACGTGCTGCTGACCGAGTGGGCGCGGCAATGCAAGGCGCAGGGCGGGCTGGTCGTGCTGCCCCACTTCCCCAACCCCCGCGCCGAGCACGCGGCCAGCATCGTCCACGGCGACATCGACGCGCTCGAAATGACCTCATGGGGCGATCTCTACACCGGGATTGACCCTTACTCGCTGGCCGACTGGTATCGCTATCTCAACTGCGGCTACTTCGTGGCGGCTGTCGGCGGCACCGACAAGATGTCGGCCAGCACGGCGGTGGGCACGGTGCGCACCTATGCCCGATTGCCGCGCGATGCAGCGTTCACCTATGACGGCTGGATGGCCGCGGTGCGCCGGGGCGACACCTTCGTCAGCTACGGCCCGCTGCTCGACTTTGCGGTGGATGGCAAGCCGATGGGCAGCCGCATCGGCATGACGGCGAGCGGCGGCGCGGTGGATGTCACGTGGCAGGCGGCCAGCGTCACCGTGCCGATGTCGCGCGTCGAGCTGATCGTCAACGGCGAGATCCGGGAGAGCGTGGCGGTGGATCGGTGGCAGGCCGCGGGCGGGTGGCGCGTGGCTGTGCCCCGCAGCGCGTGGCTGGCGCTCCTCGTGCGCGGCGGCTACGCCGACAAACCGGAGATGATCGCCGCACACTCGTCGCCGGTGATGGTGGACGTGGCCGGCGCGCCCCTGCTGGCCGCGGCCGACGCGGTCACGATCCTGGAGCAGATCGAGGGCGCGCTGGCCTATCTCGACACCGTCGGGACACGCGCCGACGATCGGACCTACAAACGGATGCGGCTGGCGCTGACAGGCGCGCACCGCGGCCTGCACAACCGGATGCACCAGGCCGGGCATTTCCACGCGCACACGCCGCCGGCCGATCACGCGGGGCATCACTGACAGGTCGTTCTTGCCAAACCGGGCGAATCTGTGTATCATGCCGCGTGGGGGTGGTTGTGTCCCGGTGGGCGCCCCGGTCTTCAAAACCGGTGTGGGACGGTAGACCCGGCCCAGGTGGGTTCGACTCCCATCCACTCCCGCTGCTGGCCCAGAGACCTTTGAGGTTTGCGAAACCTCGAAGGTCTGCTGCGTTTGTCACCATCACGTTCCCCAACTGACCCGTCAACCTCATCAGGGAGGGTAACTCGATGAACGCCTCGCGCCAGTCTCAGGCTGAGACTCAACGCCAACTGACAATCCTGGAGCGCTCGCTGGCCGAGCTGACCCAGGCCGGCGTGGCCGAGACGCTGCTGGCGCCCCTGCGCCAGCAGGTCGAGGCGCTCCGCCAGCAGATGGCTGACGCGGGCGTGCAGGTGGGCCGCGACCAGACGGTGCAGGGAGATCTCCTGGTAGACGGCGACAAGATCGAGCGGCAGATCAACTACGTCCGCAATATCTATCGCGCGCCGGCGGGCCAGGGCAAGCTGGCGGATGCGCAGGTACGGCGCATCCTGGACGCCTACCTGCGTTGGGTGCGGGATGCCTACGACCAGGCGCGGCTCTTCGGTCTGGAGAGCGCGCCCACGGCCCGCCAGACCCCGCGGCCCGGCCTGACCGACGTCTTCATTCAGTTGACCCTGCGGCGCTTCAACCCGCCGGGCCCGCGAACGCGAGGATGCGTTGCGGGGCAAATCCGGCCTGGACATCTATCTCGCCTGGCGTGAGCTGGCGCACGCCGAGGGCCGCATCGGTGAGCCGGTCCCCCTGGCCGATCTGCTGACCCTTTCCGACCGCATTGCGATCGTCGGCGGCGCGGGCAGCGGCAAGAGCACCGTGCTGGCCTACCTGGCGGCCACGCTGGCGCGGGCGGCCCAGACCGGCGAATCGCCGGCCTACCGCCTGCCGGGCAAGGATTTGCCCGTACCGCTGATCATCCCGCTGCGCTACTACCGCGACTACCTGGACAAATGCTGCGACGCCCAGGGGAAGCAGATCGAAGACCCCCGGATCGGTACGCTGGCGGGCTTCATCCCCTGGTATCTGCGGCGGCGCAACCCGGTGCTCGATCTGTCGGAGGACTTCTTCGACCGGCTGCTGGTGGGCGGCGGCTGCCTGCTGATGCTCGATGGCCTGGACGAGGTCGTCAGCCGCAGCCAGCGCGGTCAGGTGGGCCAGGAGGTGGAGCGCCTGGTGCAGACCGTCTATCCCGGCAACCGCGTCATCGTGACCGCGCGAGGCGGGCTACACCGATGAGGCGGTGTTCAGCGACCGGTTTACGCGGCTCGACGTGCAAGACCTGGACGCGACGCAGATCGCGACGCTGGTGGAGAACTGGTGCCGGCGGCTTTACCCGGCCAACGTCGCGGCGAACCGGGATGCGCTGGTGGACGCGATCCGTTACATCAACGATTTGCGCCGCGAGCGCGACCTGCCGCCCCTCATCAACACGCCGCTGATGACTACCATGGTCGTCAGCGTGCAATGGGGCGACACCGAGCTGCCGCGCGAGCGGGCGCGGCTCTACGAGGCGTGCGTCAAGGCGATCTTGCAGGCTCAGTACGTCCCGGATGATGCGCCCGGTGACCCGGCGCGCGAGCGGTTGGTCAACTGGGGCGGCCGCTGGGAGGAGCAGCGCGGCTGGCTGAGCCGGCTGGCCCTGGCCATGCACGAAGGGGGTCGGGCATCCGCGGCCGTGCGCGAGGAGCGCGTGGCCGCGATCCTGGGCGAAGTCTTGGCGCCGGAGACGCTGAATGCTTTCGTGCGCGCGGTGCGCGACCGCGGCGGACTTTTCGAGGAACGGGGCGAGTTCTTCCAGTTCCTGCACCTGACCTTCCAGGAGTTCCTGGCCGCGCGCGGCCTGGCCAAGCAACGCCAGGCGGGCTGGTGCACGCTGGCCGGCCACGTGGCCGAAGGCTGGTGGCGCGAGGTGCTGCTGTTGGTCTACGGCTACCTGCAGGCAGACGAAGGCCCCGCGACCGAGTATCTGGAGTGGCTGGCGCATCTGGACGGCGATGGCCGCGCCCGACTGGCCGGCGCAGAGTTGGCCGGAGCGGCCGTGCTGGAATTGGAGCGGCCCGACCCGGCCCTGCGCCGCCGGCAGGCGGACAGGCTGGTCGAGCTGCTGGAGGACGAGACCCTCTCCGCGCCTGCCAGCCTCCGGGCAACCGCAGGCGATGTGCTCGGCCAGTTGGGCGACCCGCGCTTCGACCCCGACTTCTACTTCCTCCCCTGCCGCTACCGCGGCCAGCCGGAGCCGCGGCGCGGCTTCATCGAAATCCCGCCCGGGCCGTTCGCTATGGGCAGCAGGCGAGGCGACAAAGATGCTGATGATGACGAGTTCGGCAACCCCACCCAACTGACCATCCCCTATCGCTACTGGATCGGCCGCTACCCGGTGACAGTGGCGCAGTACGCCGCGTTCCTGACGGCTGGCGACGCGGCGGCGGACGCGGCCTGGTGGACGGCGACGGGCCGGCGCTGGCGCCGCGGGGAGTGGGATAGCCAGGTGACCGACGATTGGCTGAAAAAGTGGCTGAAGGAGCGGCCGCCGGATCAGCGGAGTGAGCCGAAATGGTGGAGCGAGCAGTCCTCCTATCCGAACCGCCCGGTGATGGGCGTTTCCTGGTTCGAGGCGGTCGCCTACTGCCGCTGGCTGGATGCGCAGCTACGCGGCCACGTGCCAGGCACTTCCGAAGTGCCTGGCACGTGGGCGGTGATTCCCCCCGGCTACTGCGTGCGGCTGCCCACCGAGGCGGAGTGGGAGAAAGCGGCGCGTGCGGGGGATGCCCGGCGTTTCCCCTGGGGCGACGCCGCGTGGAACGAAAATCGGGCCAACATCGAGCAGAAGGTCGGGCGCGCGAGCGCAGTGGGCGGCTTCCCGGCCGGCGCGACCCCGAGCGGCTTGCATGACCTGAGCGGCAACGTGTGGAAATGGAGCGCCAGCCTGTACCGGCCCTATCCGTATCGGCCGGAGGACGGCCGGAACGTCTCGGAGGCCGAGGGGTCGCGCGTGGTGCGTGGCGGGTCGTGGGCCAGCAATCGGTGATCCGCCCGCGGCGCCGTCCGTCGCAGGTTCGGCCCCGTCGGCTTCAACGACAACGTCGGTGTTCGGGTGGTTGTGTCCCTATCGGCTTCTGGTTTCTGAACTTCTGGCTTCTGCGGATGCTGACATGCTGGCGTTCTGGGGGATGGGGACTGTTCCTTCCAGGGAGGCTTCGCACTGATGGCCGGTGTTTCCGCCCTCCTGCTTCCTGCTTGCTGGCGGTCTGCGACCGCCGTCCTCCTGCCGTCCTCCTGCTTCCTGCTTGCCGGCGGTCTGTGACCGCCGGCGTGGGTGGGGTGGTCGTCAGTTCGCGCCCACCGCGCCGGTGGCAGACCGGCTGGGAGCAAGAAGCAAGCCTAATTCTTGCTCCCGTTCTCAGGCGGTCTGTGACCGCCGCCAAACAAGGATACAACCATGACTGGTATACGACCCAACTTCGATCCGACCCACCTATACTTCGTCACCACTTCGGCAGTAGGGTACGTTCACCTTTTCCAGCGCGATGTCATCAAGCGTATCCTGGTTGACAGCCTTCACTACATGCGCGTCAACCATTGGATCAGTCTCTTCTGCTTCGTGATTATGCCCAATCACATTCACTTCATCGCACGCTTCCAGGAAGCATGGCCGGTTAAGGCTGTTGTTCGAGAATTCAAGAAGCACACCTCCAAGCAGATCATCCGGCAGTACCAGGCCGAGGAGAATCGGGCTGTCTTACAGTTTCTGGAAGCGGCGCTGGCGCTGTCCGCGGGCCGGGCGGTGCTTAGCTCGTCCCAGGGGTATCAACCTTCGTATATGCGCCGTGATGGGGCGATGAGTATCTTCACTTATCACCTGATCGAGGCGCTTACTGGCCACGCCCGGCCGGCCGCCGGCGCGACCGAAGTGCTGGTCTCCGACGTGATGAGCCACGTCTGGCGCCGCGTGCCTGCAAGCGCCCGGCAGGACTGGGGCGAGGATCAGCAGCCGGACTACCAGATCAGCGGCAACTTCCCCGTGGCGCTGCTCGTGGGCGGGCAAGGACTGGGCAAGGGCATCGCGCCGCCCAACCCGGTGCAGCCGCTCGCTTCCGCCTCGCCTGCGGTCTCGCAGATCATGTATGGGGCTGGCGTCCAGGTCGCCAGCGATCAGACGGTGCACGGAGACCTGATCGTGGGCGGCGACAAGATCGGTGTGAGAGACCTTTGAGGTTTGCCAAACCTCAAAGGTCTGTTGCATCCCACCTCACAACTCAACTGCGCTCGCGATGCAGCGCGCCGCGGAAGCGATGCTCCACTTGCCGGTGTTGATCACCAGGTGGTAGAGCAACGGATCGGACCAATCCACTCCGTAGAACCGCTGCAGGTATTCGGCCGAAGCCTTGTCGCGCTCCAATACGAACTGCCGCGCCTGTTTGGGATCGAGGATCCCGCGCTCGACCACTCGCTGGATGCGCGCTTCCAACGGCGCCTCGACGCGCACGTGCAGCACGCCTGGCTCGTTGGCCAGTACCACCTGGCCGGCTCGCCCAACGATCACCACGTCGCCCTGCGCATAGGCTCTCTTGATCGCCGCGCGGATCACCCACACCGCCAGATGCTCGTCGAGCACCGCGACAGCCGGCATTTTCACGAGATCGGGATTCTTGTCCCAGAAGCCGATGTCCTGGATCGTGCTCGGCCTGCGATAGCCGAGCAAGCGATCAAGGAACCCGCGCAGCCTGTACTCATCCTCGTGGTAGTCAATGATCGTTTCCTCCGTGAGGTTTTCCTGGGCCATCGCCTCGGCCATCAACCGCTTGTCGAAGTAACGATACCCCAGAAGCTCGCACACCTGGGCCGCGATCCCTGCGCCCCCGCTGCCCTGCTGCCTGGAAATGGTGATGACTCCCATGGTGGCCTCCTTTCATCTGCAGATGTGTCAAAGAGACTTCCCGCGAAACCGCATCGCCCGCCGGCGCTTTGCCCTGCACGACTGCGCCAACCATATCATACCACAATTCCGACGCGCGCGCGCGGCGAGTTTTCGCGGAAACCGGACCGAACGAGAGTAGCGTTTCTCGTCAAATCGTGATACACTCGCCCCAGTCGCACGCGGAGGTTACAGATATGCACCCTTCACGTCCCAACAAGACTGTTCTGATTCCGATCGCGGCCTGCATCCTCGTCGCCATGTCCACCCTGACCGCGACTGGCGGTCCGCCGCCGGTCCTCTACCGGGTGGTGCTGCCCGCGCCCGATCGCGCGGCGCGCACAGCATTGGCCGGGCAAGGGGTCGCGATTGACGCGATCGGCGCGGACACCGTGACGACGATCGTTGACCCGGCCGGGCTGGCCGCGCTGCGCAAGCAGGGCCTGGAGCCGCTGTCGGTCACGCCGCTCGATTTCCCGCCCGCCGACAGCGCCTATCACAACTATGCGGAGATGCAGGCGCTCCTCCAGCAGACCGCCCTGGCCTGCGCCGACATCATGCGCTTGACCACGGTCGGGTCCAGCCTGGAGGGCCGGCCGATACCCGCGGTCAAGATCAGCGACGAGCCGGACGTGGACGATCCGAACGAGCCGGCCGTGCTCTTCTTCGCGCTGACCCACGGCCGTGAGCATCTGACGGTCGAGATGGCGCTGGAGATCATCCGGCTGTTCACGCAGGGCTACGGCAACGATCCCGCGCTGACCAACCTGGTCAACACGCGCGAAATTTGGGTGTTGCCGAACGTCAACCCGGACGGCGGAGAGTATGATATCGCGGCCGGCGTCTATCAGTACTGGCGCAAGAACCGCCGGGTCAACTATGACGGAACCTTTGGGGTGGATCCGAACCGTAACTACGGTTATCGTTGGGGATGCTGCGGCGGTTCGAGCGCCGTGCCCAGCAGCGAGACCTATCGCGGCCCGTCAGCGTTCTCGGAACCGGAGACGCAGGTGGTGCGTGACTTCGTCCTGGCCCATCCAGATATCGCCGTCGCGATCAGCTTTCACACCTACGGCGAGTTGATTCTCTATCCCTACGGCTACACCTACACCGATGTGCCGGAGGACATGAACCGTGACGACTACGCGGTATTCGTCGCGCTGGCGGCCAATCTCGCGTTGACCAACGGCTACACGCCGCAGCAGTCTAGCGATCTGTATATCACCTCGGGCGACGCGGGCGACTGGCTGTACGGCGCACGACGCATCTTCGCGTTCACCTTCGAGATGTACCCGGTGGAGAGCAATCCCGGTTTCTATCCGCCGGCCGACGTGATCGAACGGGAGACGCGACGCAACCACGCCGCGGTGAAATACCTGGCCACCATGGCCGATCAGCCGCGGCGGGTCATCGGTCTGGCCGGCGATGTGACCCCGCCAACGGTCAGCATGACCGTGACAGCCAACCTGCCCCTCTTCGTCGGCCAGCCGATCACTGCCACCGCCATCGTCACCGATGATGTGGGCGTGACGCTGGTCGCCTGGCAGGTCAACGGCCAGACGGCCGCACTGCAGACGGCCGGCCCGTATTCGTTCACGCTGATCCCGATCGCCCCTGGCGCGCAGCGGCTGCAAGCCCTGGCATTCGACGCCGCGGGCAATTCGTGGGCGGCGCCCCCGATTACGGCCACCGCCTATGCCGCGGCCGAGGCCAGCCTGTGGGCGCAGGGCTATCCTGACCGCGTGTCTCGGGATGCGCCGCTGAACCTGACCTTCTCCAGGCCGATCACGGGCGACAGCGTCGAGATCGCATTCGAGCCTCCCATGCCGTATCTGTTCTCGTCGAAAGATGCGGGCAAAGGCCAGATCGCGCACGCCAGATTCGCTCCCGCCGCGACCTACACACTGACCCTCGCCAGCGGCTGGGGGCCCGATGCACAGCTTTTGCCGGCGCAGTGGGTCTTCACGACCGAATGGGCGCGCGCGTATCTCCCGGCGATCGTGAAGCAGCCGGGCCAGTGAGCCGGGAAATCCCAACACCTTCCCAATCACTCCTTAACAACTTCCTAACGCCGCTCTGCTATTCTGTGGGCAGGCTGGTCGAACGGTGAACCAGCGACACGGAACGAACCATCGAAAGGAGTGGTAAAGATGTTCGGTAAGAGCAAGCGCAGGTTCGTCACCATGTTGGCCTCGGGGCTGCTGGTGATTGCGACGATCATGGCAGGCGCAGTGGCCCTGCCCCAGGCGACCTCTGCGGCGCCCGCGGAAGGACGCGGCGTCCCAGGCGCGATGGTCGGACAAGATGACGCCTTGCTGGCGGAGGCGTTGGGCATCACGGTCGAGAAGTTGAACGAGGCGCAGCAGGCGGCGCACAAGGCGGCCCTCGCGGAAGCGGTGGAAAAGGGGCTGATCACGCAAGCTCAGGCTGATGCGCTGCTGAGCGACGATCGCTTCGCCGGCCGCGGCGTCCCGATGCTGCGGGGCTGGCTGGGCGAGGTTGACCGGCAGGTCCTGTTGGCGAAGGCCCTGGGCATCACGGTCGAGAAGCTGGAAGCGGCCGTGCAGACCGCAGCCGAAGCCCGACTGGCGCAAGCTGTCAGCGATGGCAAGCTCACCCAAGAGCAGGCCGATCTCATGAAGGCGGGGCGGGCGCTCCAGAACTACATCGAGGAGAAGGGATTCTTCGCCAGCGCAGTTGAGCAGGCCGTGAAGGACGGCGTGATCACCCAGGATCAGGCCGACGCCATCCTGAAGAACACCGGCCCCGGCATGCGTGGGTTCGGCAAGGGCGGCTTCGATCTGCGAGGCGGGTTCGACCGCTTCGGGGGCCGCGGCGGGTTTGGCGGCTTCCTTCCCAAGGGGCGCATGACTCGCTGACCGGGCAGGATCGAAAGTGAGGTGTGGAGCGGTTGATCCTCGACGCGGCGTCAGCCGCTCCGAGACACGATAATCAATACCAACGAGGGAGCATCGCCAAGACGGCGAGGCTCCCTCGTCGCGTTGCACGCTTCCTGTGCGTGACAGCGGAAAGCATTCGCAGTATACTCCGGGAATCAAGGAGAGAAGATGATGAGCAGAACGATCCTTGTCGTTGACGACGAAAAACGCCTCCGCGACCTCATCGAGGCTTACCTGGTGGGCGAGGGCTTCCGCGTGGTGACCGCAGGCGACGGACAGGAGGCGCTCTACGTGGCGCGGCACGAGAAGCCCGATCTGATCATCCTGGACCTGATGATGCCTGTGCTCGACGGCTATGGCTTCATGCGCAGTCACGGCAAAGAGCGCGACACGCCGATCATCGTGCTGACAGCCAAGATCGAAGAGGCGGACAAGGTGTTGGGGCTGGAGTTGGGCGCGGACGATTACGTCGCCAAGCCATTCAGTATGCGAGAGCTGACCGCGCGCGTGCGCGCGGTGCTGCGTCGCGCCAGCAAAGAGGCGCCGCCGGCCGAAGTCTTGCGCGCCGCCGATGTGGTGCTCGACCGCGATCGGCGACTGGTCACGGTGCGCGAGCAGCGCGTTGACCTGACGCCATCGGAGTTCGAGCTGCTGGCCGCGCTGCTGGCCGCGCCCGGCCGCGCTTTTTCGCGGCTCGATCTGTTGGATCGGTTGCAGGGCACGGCGTTCGACGGCTACGAGCGCACGATTGACGTCCATGTACGCAACCTGCGCACCAAGATCGAGCCGGATCCCAGCCGGCCGCGCTATTTAGAGACGGTGTTCGGCATCGGCTACCGCTTTACCGATCGGTCTGCCCAGGAGCTGCATGCCGCATCATAGGATACTCCCCCATGCGTTCACTCGCCTTTCGCTTCACCCTCGCCTTTCTGCTGGTCGGCATCGTCGCCATCGCGCTGGTCGCGGTCTTCGTCACGCTGCGCACGCAGACCGAGTTCGATCGCTTCGTTTTCGATCGTAACGTCACGGCGCTCCACAACGCACTGGTCAACTACCACCGGGCCAACGGTAGCTGGGCCGGCGTGGAGAGCCTCGTCGCGCGCGGCCGCCAGGAACGACCCGAGATCGCAGCTCTGGGATCCTCGTTGGCCATCCTGGACGCCGACCTGCGCATCGTCTATGCCGCGGGAGAGTTCGCCGGCCGGCTCGGACTGCCCGCGCGTTCGCTGGAGCGTGGCCGGCCGATCGAGGTGGAGCGCCGGATCGTGGGCTGGCTGCTCATCGGCGGGCCGCGCCAGGCCGAGATGCGGATGGGCGCCACGCCCGAAGAGGCTTATCTCCGACGTATGGGCTATGCGATCGTCTACGGCGGGCTGGGCGCGATCGGCCTGGCTTTGGCGCTCGGCGCGTTCCTGGCGCGCAACCTGACGCGGCCGATCCGAGAGCTGACGGCCGCCACCCAAGCCGTCGCCAGGGGCCAGCTCGGCCAGCAGGTGCCGGTCCGATCGCAGGACGAACTGGGCCAACTCGCCGCGTCCTTCAACCACATGAGCCGCGACCTGGCGCATGCGAACGAGTTGCGCCGCCAGATGACCGCGGATGTGGCGCATGAGCTGCGCACGCCGTTGAGCCTGCTGTTGGGTTACACAGAGGGCCTGCAGGATGGCAAACTCGCGGGCAAGTCCGAAACCTATGCAGTGATGCACGACTCGGCCCGCCAGCTCCAGCGCCTGGTGGAAGATTTGGGCACGTTGGCGCTGGCCGATGCCGGTGAGCTGCCACTCAACCGCCGGCCGGTTGACCCGACCGCGCTGCTCGAGCGCGCCGCGCTGGCGCACATGGCGCAGGCTGAGGCCCAGGGCGTCACGCTCGCCGTTCGCGCGGCCGGCGACCTGCCTGCGGTCAGCGTAGACCCCGACCGCTTTGCGCAGGTATTGAGCAACCTCATCAGCAACGCGTTGCGCTATACGGCGGCCGGCGGTGAAATCGTCCTCTCGGCCGAGCTGTCTGGGCCGCGGCCGGCCGTCTCGCCGGCCAATAGCCAGGTGCTGTTGCGCGTGCGCGACACCGGCAGCGGGATCGCCGCCGATGACCTGCCGCACATCTTCGACCGTTTCTATCGGGGCGACAAGTCTCGCCAGGCTCAGCACGGGGAGTCGGGTTTGGGGCTGGCCATCGTCCGCTCGCTGGTCGAAGGCCACGAGGGAACCATCGAGGCCGCCAGCCCGCCAGGCGAAGGCGCCACATTCACCATCGCATTGGCGGCCGCCCCCTCTTTTCATCCAGCCCAGACGGGTGTATAATAGGGCCACCTACAGGAGGAAAACCTATGCTGCTAGCGCGGTTAACGCACCCCCCATTTGTCCCTGCCTGTGTCCGCAACATTGTGACGCGGGCGCAGAGAACGCCCTGGATGTGGTTCGCGGCCTGTCTCGTCTTGCCGCTGCTCCTGTCGGCCTGCGCGCTGGCTGCGCCGACCGCGGAGCCGGTCACGATCATCTTCGCCCACCCCAATTTCGATGAGACCTACTACCGGGGCCTGGTCGAGCAGTACAAAAAGACGAATCCCCACGTCACCATCGAGCTGAAGCCCAGGCGGTGGGACATGCTCGGCGGCCTCAGCGCCGACGGCGCCGATGTCGTCGTGACCTCGCAGTTCGCCCTGGAAGATCTGCTGGCCAAGAATCAGATCGTCAGCCTGGACCCGCTCATCGCGCAAGACAAGACGGTGGACATGGCCGATTTCTACGCGGGCTCGGTCAGGCTTTTCGTGAGCAACGGTAAGACGTGGGGGCTGCCGGCCGGGCTCGACCCCTATGTGATGTACTACAACCGGGACCTGTTCGAGCAGCGTCGCGTGGCGCTGCCCGTCTCCGGCTGGACTGCCGATGAGTTCCTGCGCACGGCAGCCGCGCTGCGCGATCCTGCGGCCAACATCTATGGCTATGCCGTCGTCACCGACATGATTGACCCCTTGCTGTTCATCTACCAGCGGGGCGGCAAGCTCTTCGACGATCTGCAGAACCCCACCCGCACGACCTTCGATGATCCGCGCACGATCGAGGCAGTGGCATGGTACGCGAAGCTGCTTACCGAGTACAACGTTGCGCCCACGTCGGATGAAGTGCGGCGCTTCTTCAACAACCGCATCCAGATCGGCATCTATCGCAACCAGGTCGGCATGTGGATGGGGCCGCTCTCCAACCGCGGCGGGCAGCTCGAACCGCAGCGATGGCAGATCAAATGGGGCATGGCGGCGCTGCCGCGCGGGGCCGAATATGCCACGATGGCCACAGCCGAGGGATACTTCATCATGTCGCAGTGCAAGAAGCTGCAAGAGTGCTGGCGGTGGGTGGTCTTCATGAGCAAGCAGCCGGGGAATGGCTTTGTGCCGCCGCGGAAGTCGGTGGCTGCATCGAAGGCCTACGAACAGCAGGTGGGGAGCGAGCTGGCCAGCATCGCGCGCGCCTCGGTGACGAACGCGGTGTTGATCCGGCCGACCGATCTCGAGAAGTTTGCCGCCGTCGTTGATCTCTTCGGCAAGGCGCTCAAGAGCGTCGTGGATGGTCAGGCGACGGCGCAGGAGGCCATGCAGCGCGCCCAGCAGTCGTCGCCGTTAAAATGAGAGAAGAGGGCCAGATGGTCTTAGCTCCTGGCGTGCTGAGCCACGGGTAGGGGTAGCGCCGCGGGCTCACGGCCGTCGCCGCCTGGCTGCGCGGGCGACCCTTCTTCGCGGCGGAACTGCTTCATGTAGAGCTCGTGGTACGCGCCGCGCCGCGCCAGCAGCTCGTCGTGCCGGCCGCGCTCCACGATCTCCCCATCCACCAGCACCAGCACCTGGTCGGCGTTGCGAATCGTGCTCAGGCGATGAGCGATGACGAAGCTTGTGCGATCCTCGAGCAACGCATCTAGCGCGCGCTGGATCTGGCGCTCGGTGCGCGTGTCCACGCTGGAGGTAGCCTCGTCCAGGATCAGAATGCTCGGATTGGCGAGCGCCGCGCGGGCGATCGCGACCAGTTGCCGTTGCCCCTGGCTGAGTCCGCTGCCGCGTTCGCCCAACATCGTGTTGTAGCCATCGGGCAGACGCTGGATGAATTCATCGGCGTGCGCCAGCCGCGCCGCCGCCCGCACTTCCTCGTCAGTCGCCTCTGGTCTGCCGAACCGGATATTGTTCAGCACCGTGTCGCTGAACAAGAAAGTATCCTGCAAGACGATGCCGATCTGCCGGCGCAGGTCCGCGGCCGTCACATCCCGCACATCCAGGCTATCAATCCGCACTGCGCCGGCCACCACATCGTAGAAACGCGGAATCAAGTTGATGATCGTGGTCTTGCCTGCGCCCGTGGGCCCCACGATGGCGACCGTCTGGCCCGGCTCCGCGACAAAGCTGACATCGCAGAGCACGCGCTCTTCTTGCTTGTAGGCCGCATACACGCGATCGAACTCCACCCGACCGACGATCGGCGGCATCGCCTGGGCATCGGGCCGGTCTTGCACGCTGGGCTGCGTGTCCAACAGGCCGAAGATGCGCTCCGCGCCGGCCACTGCGCTCTGCAGGTTGGTCCACATCACGGAGATCTGCTGAATCGGCATATTGAAGCGCTGGACGTACTGGAGGAAAGTGATGACCAGCCCCAACGAGACCGCGGTGCCGAAGAGCGCCTGGCCGCGCAACAACAGGACGCCGCCCATGATCGTCGTGATCGCGATGGCCAGGTAGCCCAGCGCCTCTAGCGACGGCGCGAGCGCCGCGGTGAACGAGACGGCTCGGATATTGGCGTCGCGGTTGGCGGCGTTGGCCTGGCGGAAGTTCTCGATGTTGGCCCCCTCGCGGCCGAACGCCTGCACCTCGCGCACGCCTGCGATCCCCTCCTGCAGGTCGGCGTTGACCGCGCCGATGGCCACGCGCGTGCGGCGAAACGCCCTGCGCGCCTGGCCCGAGAACCACGCCGTCGTGACGATCATCAGCGGCACCACCGACATGCTGATCAGCGCGTAGGCCGTGTTCATGCGCAGCATCGTGGCCGCGATCCAGATGATCAACAGGACCCCGCTGGCGACGTTGACCAGCACAAAGCTGATCGCCTGCTGGATCGTGTCCATGTCGTTCGTGATGCGGCTCATCACTGCGCCGGCCTCGTTCTCGGCATAGTAGCTTAGTGAGAGACGATGCAGGTGCCGAAACACCTTGACGCGCAAGTCCCTCAGCACGTGCTGCCCGGCCCAGGCCATCAGATAGAAGACCAACCCGTTCATGGCCGAGCCCAAGATGTAGAGCACGATCAGCAGCAGGACCAGGCGGCCGAGACCCGCGACGAAATCGCTGGTAGAGGCCGTAGCAGGCAGCGCGCCGCCGCCAAACGCGGATGAGCTGAACCAGCAGCTACTATCGGCGGCCGAGCGCCCCGTCATGCCCTGCGGCTGGCCGGCGGCCGGCGCAAGGGACGCTGCCGCGCCAGAAGCGAAGCGGCTCATGGCGGCCGGAGTCAGATAACAATCCACGCTCTGGCCGATCAGCTCCGGCGTCAAGACCTGAACGTAGGTGCTGCCCAAGACGAGGCCCAGGACCACCAGCAGCGCGGGCCAGAACGGCCCGAACTGTCGCGCCAATCTCCCCAGCGTCGCCCTTACCTCAGTCGGCTTGCTGGTCTCCTGCGCCAGGATGTGACGTGGACCGCCCATTCCGTGCATGTTGTTGCTCCCTATCGGATGGAGGCCGAGGAACGAGCGGCAGAGCGCGACGCTTCAGCCAGACCCTTCCGCCCATCGTCGTCGAAAACGGGCCGCGTCCCCCTTGTGGGGTGAGGCGCGCGCTCGTCTGCGGGCGCGTCTTCCACCAACTGCGACGCAAAGATCTCGGCATAGATGGAGCTGTTCTCCATCAGATCGTCATGCGTGCCGTGCGCCGCCACCCTGCCACGGTCGAGGACGAGGATCAGATCGGCGTTGCGCACGGTGCTGATGCGCTGGGCGATGACGAACGAGGTGCGGCCGCGCATCAGCAGGCTCAGCGCCTGCTGGATCTGATACTCGGTCACCGCGTCCACGCTGGAGGTGGAGTCATCCAGGATCAGGATGCGGGGGTTGAGCAGCAGTGCGCGGGCGATGGCAATGCGTTGCTTCTGCCCGCCGCTCAGCGTGGTTCCGCGCTCGCCCACCGGCGTGTCGTAGCCTTGCGCGAACTCCAGGATGAACTCGTGAGCGGCCGCGGCTTTGGCCGCGGCGACGACATCCTCCAGGGTAGCGTCGGGCCGGCCAAAGGCGATGTTGTCGCGAATCGTGCCGGTGAAAAGGGTCGTGTCTTGCAGCACCGTGCCGATTTGCCCCCGCAGCGACTCCAAGCGCACATCGCGCACATCCTGGCCGTCAATCGTCACCCGGCCCCTGGTTGGATCGTAGAAACGCGGGATCAGGTTGATGATGCTGCTCTTGCCGCTGCCGGTGGCGCCCAGCAGGGCGACGGTCTGGCCAGGCTCCGCAACGAAACTGACGTCCCTCAGCACCGGCTCGCCGGAGCCGAAGTAGCTGAAGGTGACCTCCTCGAACGCTACCCGACCGCGCACGGCCGGCAGATCGGTCGCGCCGGGCCTGTCGGCGACGTCGTTCGGCGCATCCAGGATCTCGAAGATGCGTTGGGCCGAGGCTGCCGCCTGCGACATCTGGCTGATGATCATGCCCAACATGCCGAGTGGGAAGAAGACATACGCCAGATAGAGGCTGAACTTCTGCCACTCGCCAAAGGTGAGCGTGCCGCCGATGATCTGCTGGCCGCCGAAGTAGTAGACGGCCGCCTGGCCCAAGTTGGCGAGCAGGAAGACCACCGGGAAGACGAACGAGAAGACGCGCGACACCTGGATTTGCTGCTGCATCAGATCCTCGGCCGAAGCTGTGAAGCGCGCCTGTTGCTCCGGCTCCCGCACGAACGCCTTCACGACCTTGATGCCCGCCAGGTTCTCCTGCAGGATCGTATTGAGCCGCGAGAGCTTGATCTGCACTTTCATGAACATCGGCTGCGTCATGCGGCCGAAGCCCATGAACATGATGAACGCCAGCGGCAATACGGGCAGGATGACCAGCATGAGGCGCACGTTGGTGAGCAGCAACATGAGCAGCGCGACCACCAGCAGGACCACCGCCTGCGTCGTCATCAGCAACCCCTGGCCGATGAACATGCGGACCTTCTCCACGTCGTCGGTTGCCCGGATCATCAACTGGCCGGTCTGGTTGCGATCGTGGTAGCTGAAGGAGAGACGCTGAATCTTGGCGAACAACTCGTTGCGAAAGTCGAACGCGATGCTCTGCGAGACGCGCTCCCCCATGTAGCTCTGGGTGAAGGCGAAGAGGCCGCGGGCGATCGCAAACGCCAGGATCAGCAGGCCGGCGGAGATCAGTGCAGTCTCGGCGCCGTCCCGATGCAACAGGGCCTGCTCGGCGTTCCAGCCGAGCGCGGCCAGCGCCTGCGCCCGAAACGCCGCCGGCGCGGCCAGCACGCTCTGGGCGGTGACGCCGTTGGTGATGGCGTCAATGATGCGCTGCACCAACTGGGGCACCATCAACTGGGCGCCGACCGAAATGAAGAGCGCCAGGTAGGCGATCAGGGTCGTGTTGCGGTGGCGGCCCAGGTAACGGATGCCGCGGCCGAGGTTGCGCATATCGGGTCGCGGCGCGGCATCGGGAGCAGCCCGGCCGCCGGGGCCGAGAGGTCGCGGCGTTGGCCCCACCTGTTTCTCAGCCCGCGCGACGGGTGATGGTCGTGATTTCAAGCTGTAATCCTCCGACGATACTACAGCGCCATGCCGACCAACGTTTCCGCGGTCAACCGATCGGTGAGCTCGCGCAACCCCTTAGCGGCCAGGCTATCGGGCCGGAAGAGCGCAACCGGCATCCCTTGCGCCTGCGCCGCGATGCACGCTTCGCTGGCAAAGGGCATACTGCCAATGACGATGAAGCCCAGCCTGGTCTGGATATCGCGCATGCTCATGGTGGAAGTCATCCCGGATCGGTTGATGGAGAGCACGCCCGCGGATGCGGACGCGCTGGTCATCCAGGTTGACAGCATCCCCAGCGCAACTTTGGCGCTTGCGACGCAGATCGTCTCCGGCTCGACGACCAATACCACGCGATCACACAATTGCACTGCGGCCTGGTTGGCTGCACAGGAGAGGGACGGCAGGTCCACCACAACGTAGTCTGCCTCCAGCGTGGCCTGCGTGATGATGGCCTCGACATGCTCAGCCGACAGCGGCGGACGCTGTTCCCAATCTTGAGGGCCGAAGAGCGCCCGCATTCCCGGACCGATGATCTCCAGTGCCCAGCCGAGCGCCTGGCCATTGATTCGCGCCGGTTCGAGCGCCGTCAGGTCGGCCAGGGTTGGGCTGGGCGTCTTCTTGAGCTGCAGCGCCATCGTGCCGAACTGCTCACGGACCTCCAGAAGAATGACCGATTTGTTTCGCTGGGAGAGAATCGCAGCCACACTGATGGCCGCAGTGGTAGCACCTACGCCGCCCTTCGCGCCGACGAAGCCGAACACCTTGCCGCGCTGGACGGTCGAGACTTCGGTCAGCCGCCGCGTGCGCTGCAAGAGCATCTCCACGCGCACCACCACTTCAGCCATGTCCATCGGTTTGGTGACGTATTCGTCCGCGCCCGCGCGCAGACCCGCGATCTTGTCGCCCGTCTGCGTCTTGGCGCTCGCCATGATGATCGGCAGGTTGGCTGTGGCGGGTTGCGATCGCAGATGCCTGCACACCTCGACGCCGTCCATGCCCGGCATCATCACATCCAGGATCACCAGATCCGGTTTTTCGGTCATGACCTTGTTGAGCGCGTCTGGGCCGCTGTTGGCGACCACCGTCGCATAGCCCTCTCGTCGCAATTGGATTTCGAGCAACCGTGTGATCGTCTGCTCATCATCCACAATCAGAATTTTGTCAGGCATGTTCGGGATCGCTTTCCAACCATCGCTCGCGCGGCGGCAGCGACCGGTGCAGTTTGCTCAAGAGATGGATCAGTTGGGTGCGCTCTTCGATCGTCAATGGGGAAGCCAGGTCGTTCAGAAAGGCGATGTGCCCAGGGGCAGAGGCTATCAGCAATCTGCGACCGGTTTCGGTCAGGCTGATGCGAAACGCTCGCTTGTCCGCAGGATCGAGGGTCCGCTCGATCAGCCCCTGGTCCTCCAGGCCGCGCAACAATGCGCTGATCGTGTTCTTGCTGACGCTTTGGCTGCGGCTGAGATGTGTGGGCGAAGCCCACTCCTGGTCGCTGCGGCGCTCCTCGACCAGGAGTCGCAGCAACAGCGCCCACCGCGGCCCCGAAAGGCCATCCACGCTCAGATGCTCGTCCACCGCCGACTCGACCTGGTTCGCCACCATGCGGAGCAGGCCCATCAGCTCGAGGCCGGTGGCATCTACCGCGCCGGCCACCTCGCGCACCAGGCTGCGCAGACCCCGGCGGTGTTGTTCATGGTTCGCTTCTGGCACAGCCCCATCCTCCTGGCAAAGCAATCATCACAGCCTGGCAAGACGACAGCTTAGATTAGTCACATATCGAACTATGCCACATCGTACTACACAACGCCGATCGTGTCAAGTCTGGGGGGTTTCAGTCACGCGGCGCAGCACATCCGCCAACACCTCAACTCCGCGCTGCCATTCTGCGATCTCGACGTGCTCTTTGGGCGTGTGATCCAGGCTGCTGTCGCCAGGGCCGTAGGCGAGGAGAGGACAACGCCAAACGGGGCCGACAACGTTCATGTCGCACGTGCCGGTCTTGACCACGAAGCCGGGTTCTCCCCCCTGCTCGCGCACGACCGCCAGGAAGGCGCGCACAAGCGACGTATTCTTCTCGGCGCGATAGGCCGGCTCTTCGCCGCGGAAGCGCAGGCCCGCATCGCCGTCCAGCGACACCAGCAGCGACTTGACCTGATCCGGTGAGACGTGCAGCGGCAGGCGAAAGCCCAGCAGCATCTCGGCGGTCTCCACCAGGCCATCATCCGATGAGGCGAAGCGCCGCAGCGACGCCTGCAACTGATCCCAGACCTTCTGCTGACCGTTGTTGAGCTGCGTTACGGCTGCGGACACGCGATTCCAGTAGGCCACTGCGATTTCGGGCGCGCTGGCGGCCGGTCCGGCCGTGTGCGAAAGGATGCGCTGCACGGTCACATCGGCCAGCACGCGGCCCTTGTAGCCCAACGCCACCCGCTGCCAGCCGGTCGGCTCGCCGATGATCGCCAGGTCGGGCTGGCGCCTGCCGGCGACGTAGCGCGCGCCCTTCGAGGTCGTGCTCTCCTCTTCCACCGCGCCGACCACGACGATGCGCCAGCCGGGTCGCGGCCCAACTCGCGCCGCGGCCGTCGCGAACGCGGCCAGAGGTCCTTTGGCGTCCACCGCCCCGCGGCCAAACAGCTTGCCATCGCGCTGAGCGACGCGCGGGAAGCCGTCCACCGTGTCAATATGACCCAACAGGACGATCTCGCGCGTCCGGTGGTCGTGTTCCAGGGGCTCAGGGTCTTCCAGCACGCCCACCGCATTGCCGGCCGCGTCGCGATGAGCGATGAAACCGCGTCGCGCCATCCAGTCGGTCAGGTAGGTGGTCGCAGCGGTCTCTTGTCCCGAAGGCGAGCGGATTTCGAGCAGGGTGTGCAGCAATGCCAGACCCTCGGCTGTGCTCTCTACAGGATCTAACGCACGAACTGGTAACATCATAGGCATCCTCCCTGCTTTCGCTGTTCCGAAAAACGCTCCCGCCAGTCATTGCGAGCGCATCCTTCGACAAGCTCAGGACATGGTTTGCGAAGCAATCTCTCCGTCAACGTAGGAGATTGCTTTGCTTCGTGCCCCGCAACCGCACACTACGCTCCTCGCAATGACTTTTCATCTGCCGTGGCGCCGCGGCCGGCATGGGCGACTGTCCTGAAAACAGGACGCCCACCAAGTGCCAGGCATCCTCTCAGGTGCCTGGCGCTTGGTGGGGTTATAGCTGGCGGCAAATTGCCCCTGTTACGTGCGCGGTGGTGGCTGCGCCGCCGAGATCCGGCGTGAGTATGGCCGCGGCCACACTGTTCGCGACCGCGCGGCGCACGCGATCGGCCGCGGCCGGCTCGCCCAGGTGATCGAGTAGCATCGCCGCGCTGAGGATCGCGCCGATCGGGTTGGCGATCCCCTGGCCCGCGATGTCGGGCGCGCTGCCGTGCACCGGCTCGCACACCGCGATGCGGCCCGCGCCGACGTTGGCCGAAGGCGCCACGCCCAGCCCGCCCACCAACCCGGCCGCCAGGTCCGAAAGGATGTCGCCGAACAGATTGGTGGTGACGATCACGTCGAAACGGCTTGGATCCTTCACCAGCCACATGGCGGCCGCATCCACCAGCATCTCGTTCACGGTCACATCGGGAAACTCGCGCGCCGCCGCCAGACACGTTTCTCGGAACAGCCCGTCGGTCAGCTTCAGGACGTTGGCCTTGTGGATGATGGTGACTTTCGGATTTGCGATTTGCGATTTGCGATTTGCGCGCCGCTGGCGGGCCTGTTCGAAGGCGACGCGCGCGATCCGCTCGCTGGCGCGACGGGTGATGACCCGCTCCGCGATGGCAGTGTCGGCGTCTTCCCACCGCTCACGGCCGGCGTATAGCCCCTCGGTGTTCTCACGAACGATCAGCAGGTCCACCGCCGCGCCAGGTGCTTGCGATAGCAGATTGGTAGTCGGCCGCAGGTTGGCGTACAGGTCGAAGTGTTTGCGCAGCGCCAAAATGGGGCTGCGGTACGACCCCCTCCCCGGCGACGACCTCTCCCCCACCCCCTCCCCTGCAAGGGGAGGGGAGTTCACCTCCCCCTTCCCGGCGAGGGGAGAGGAGTTCACTTCCCCCTTCCCTGCCAGGGAAGGGGGCTGGGGGGTTAGGTCGCCACTCATCGGCGATTGCGTTGCACCGAACAGCGTGCCGTCCGCCCCCGCGACCGCCTCAACAGTGGCGTCGGGCAGCGCCGTGCCGGTGCGCAGAAAGCAGTCCCAGCCCGCATCAGCCTCGATGAACTGCACGCCGGGCAAAACCACCCCCAACACCTGGGCCGCCGCCGGAATCACCTCTCGGCCCACCCCGTCACCGGGGATCAAACAAATGGTTGGCATGTAAACTCCGTAGACCATTCGTGACATACCCGCGCCGCCCGCAGCATCTCCAGCAACCCGCCCGCCTGGATGATCCTTCGCACAGAAGGGGAGAGCGGCTGGAAAGGAAACTCGCCGGCTGCGCAGCGCACGACGCACCGTTCGAGATCAATGGTTATCGTCTCGGCCGGCTGGATCGCCTCAACCGCCTCTGGACAAACGATCGGCAGCAGGCTGTTGTTGACCGCGTTGCGGAAGAAGATGCGTGCAAACGAGACCGCGACGATAGCCTTCACGCCCGCCGCCTTCAGGCACGTGGCGGCCTGCTCCCGGCTCGATCCCGCGCCCCAGTTGCGGCCGGCCACGATCAGGTCGCCCGGCCGCACCGCAGCGGCAAAGCCCGGATCCAGGTCTTCCAGCGCGTGCCGCGCCATCTCCGCCTCATCCCTGACGGTATACGTGTACTTGCCGGGGAAGATCACGTCGGTGTTCACATCATCGCCGTATTTCCAAACGCGGCCCGTGAACTGCGATTTTGGATTTTGGATTTTGGATTTTGGATTTTGGATTTCGGATGGTAGATGGGCAGATCTGCTGTTTGCTATTTGCGCTTTGCTATCTGTCGCTTTGCCATTTGCCGCCTTGCCATCTGCCGCTTTGCTATTTGCAGTTTGCATTTCGCAATTTGCTAATTGCAATTCGCCATCTTCCCCCCACACCTCCCGCGGATCGGCAATCCGTCCCAGCACCGCGCTGGCGGCGACGACTGCGGGGTTGGCCAGGTAGACGGCGGCTTCTGGGTTGCCCATGCGGCCGCGGAAGTTGCGGTTGCCGCTGCTGATCACCGTCTCGCCCGACGCCGGGATCCCCAGGTGGTTGCCCATACAGGGGCCGCAACCGGGCACGCCGAGCATGGCGCCCGCGGCGATGAAGGTCTGGATGTAGCCGAGCGCCAGGGCTTGCTGCAACACCTCGCTGGATGCCGGGATGACCACCAGCCGCGTGCCATCTGCCACGCGGCGCACCTGGCCGTCTGGCCCGCGCAGGATCGCGGCGGCCGCGGCCAGGTCCTCGAGCCGGCCGTTGGTGCAGGTGCCCAGGAACGCTTGATCTATGCGCGTGCCGGCGACCTGCGACAGCGGGACCGCCTTCGCCGGATTGTGCGGCGTGGCGATGATCGGCTCCAGCGCGCTCAGGTTGATGGTGCGCCGCTCCAGGTAGACCGCGTCGGGATCGGGGTAAAGCGCGCCCGCGGCAAGCCGCTCGATCCAGGCCGCGCGGTCATTGCCAGGGGCCGCAGCTCCGAAGCAATCCCTTGCTTGGGGGGAGATTGCTTCGTCCAACGGGGAGGCTGCGCACTCGCACCCTTCGACTTCGCCCGGCCAACTCCGCCGTGCTCCGCTCAGGGCGCTCTTCGCAATGACCTGGCGACGCACGATCCGCTGCGCCAGCCACTCGAACACCGCCTCATCCGGCTCCAGGTAGGCGTTCTTGGCGCCCGATTCGGCCATCAGGTTAGGGATGACCATGCGGCTCTCGACGCTCAGCGTGCGCAGCCCAGGCCCGCCGAACTCCAACGCCCGATAGATGCCCGCCTCTGGCCCCAGCGCCTTCAGCGTCCACAGGCCAAGGTCCTTCGACGTGACGCCCGGCGGCAGCTCGCCCACGAACTCGACGCGGATCGTTTCTGGCACGCGCAGCCAGAGCTCGCCGGTGGCCCAGATCGCGGCCATCTCGCTGCGGCCGATCCCCGCGCCGAACGCGCCGAGCCAGCCGTAGTGCGTGGTGTGGCTATCCGCGCCGAGAACGAGCTGGCCCGGCGCCGCCAGCGCCTCCTCGCTGATGACCTGATGGCAGATGCCGCGGCCGGCTTCGTAGAAATGGCGGATGCCCTGCTCGGCCACGAACTGGCGGATTTCCCGATGGTTGCGAGCGTGCTCGACGGTCGGCGGGGGCACGGCATGATCGAGCGCGATCGCCAGCCGCTCTGGGTGCAGCACACGGCCATAGCCCAGGCTGCGAAACAATTCCGCGATGGCGGCCGTGTTGTCGTGGCTCATCGCCACATCGGGCCGCGCATCCACGATCTGGCCAGCCACTGCGCACCCCAACCCGGCCGCGCAGGCCAGCGCCTTCTCAGCAAAGGTGTATCCCATGAAAAACCTCCCCCCAGGGGTCAGAGGTCAGGGGGCAGGAAGCAGCATACTCCCGTCACCCCGTACCTTATCACCTTGTCACCTTGTCACCCCGTCACCCCGTCACCCCACGCCGGCTGGCAGCGGCGACTCGACCGTCTCGTGGCCGTTGGCCCAGTTGCGCAAGAGGCTGTCCACGTCATCGAGCGTGAGGGCCCGTTCGTCGGCCAGCGCCTTGATGTGTTGCGTCAGCGCCTTCACCTGCAGCTCCGACAGGCTGAGGCTGAGCTGATCGGCGCGCGCCCGCACCGCGTTCCAGCCCGTGAGCCGATGGGCAATGGAGATGTAGCGACTCAGGCCGAAATCGTGCGGGTCGAGCGCCTCGTAGGTCTCAGGCGCGTTCAAGATCGCTTTGGCATGGATGCCGGCCTTGTGCGTGAACGCGGAGAAGCCGGTGATGTAGTTGTTGAAGGGCACATCCACGCCCACCATCTCCGCCACCATCAGCTCCAGGGTCCGCAGATGGGTCAGCCGATACCTGGCCTGGGTCGCGGCGCGGTCATAGGTGTACATGCGCGCGGCCAGCCCGCCCAGCGATGTGATGCCGTTCCGCTCGCCGATGCCGAGCACCGTGGTGTCAATGTGCGTGGCCCCGTTCTCCAGCGCGGCGAAGGCGTTGGCAATGGCGCAGCCCGAATCGTTGTGCCCGTGGAACTCGATGTCGCAGCGGGTCAAGCGGCGCAGCGTGCCCACCAGCCGGGCCACCTGCGTCGGCGTGGCAATGCCCACCGTGTCCGCGATGCCCAGGCGATTGACCACGCCCAGCCGGTCAACGGCCAGATAGACGCGCAGTAGCTCGGCCTCTTCGCTGCGAAAGGAATCCTCGGTGCTGAAGCGCAGCTCGATCCCTGGCACCTGGCTGCGCACCCAGGGCAGCACCTCGGCGGCCAGCTCGATCACCTCGTCAATGGTCTTGCCGTGGCTGAACTGGCGCAGCTTCGACGATGTGCCGATCACCACGTCAATGCCATCCACGCCGGTTTCGAGCGCCACCTTTGCGTCTTCCTTGTGGCAGCGAATGTGAGTCAGAATCCGCGCGTTCAGCCCCAGCCTGGCGATCATCTTCAGGTCTGCGAGGCTGCCGGGCGAGGCCATGGGCGAGGTCAGCTCCAGGTATTCGACCCCGAATTCATCCAGCCCGCGCGCCACGCGGACTTTCTGTTCGCGCGTGAACTGCGCATTGACGAACTGCTCACCCTCGCGCAAAGTCGAGTCAATGATGAAATAGCGATCTAAAGACATAGCATTGCCTCCCACCACAACCACATCAAGCAGAGTCTAGCGCGCTCTCGATCGCATCGGCCACACGGTCCAGATCCGTCTGTTCGATGACCAGCGGCGGCAGCAGGCGCAAGACGGTCGAGCCGGCCGGCAGCGCCAGCACACCCAGGGACTGGAGCTTCTGGAGGATCGGCGTGACTTTGACCCGCAAATCCACCCCGACCAGCAGTCCGAGGCCGCGCACCTCACGGATCAAGGGCGACTCGATGCGGCGCAGCCGGCCCATCAGATACTCGCCCAGCGCGGCGGCGCGGCCGGGCAGATCGTCCCGGCGCATCACCTCCAGCGTCGCCAGCGCGGCCGCGCACGCCAGCGGATTGCCGCCGAAGGTGCTGCCGTGCGACAGCGGCTTGATGCCCTGGACGCGCGGCCCGATCAGACAGGCGCCCATCGGCACCCCGCCCGCCATAGACTTCGCCACCGTCATCAGATCAGGCTCCAGGCCGTAGTGCTCGTTGGCAAAGAGCCGGCCCGTGCGACCGTAGCCGGTCTGCACTTCGTCGAAGATCAACAGAGCCCCGCGCGCACGGCACAGCTCTTGCGCGCCGGCCAGGTAGTCGGGGGTCCCGAGATGAACGCCGCCTTCGCCTTGCACCACCTCCAACAGCACGGCGGCCGTGTCGTCGCAGACGTTCGCCTCCAGCGCCGCCAGGTCGTTGTAGGGCGCATGACAGAAACCGGGCACCAATGGCTCGAACGGCTGGCGATATTCCTTGTTCCACGTGGCAGAGAGCGCGCCCATCGTGCGGCCATGAAACGCGCGCACGGTCGCCACCACGCCGATGCGGCCGGTGCTCAGCCGGGCGAATTTGAGCGCAGCCTCGTTGGCCTCTGCGCCCGAGTTGCACAGGAAGACCCGCTCGAGCCCCGCGGGGGCCACGGCCGCCAGTTCCGCCATCAGCCGGCCGCGCTGCTCGTTGTAGAAGATCTCCGGGCAGGAAATCAGCCGCGCCGCCTGCGCGCTGATTGCAGCCACGATGTCTGGGTGGCCGTGGCCCAGGTTGGCCGCGCCCTGGCCGCCGACGCAATCAATGTACTCCCGGCCGTCGGCGTCCCAAACCCGCGCACCCACCCCGCGCGCCAGGGCCAGGGGCCGCTTGGGATAGACGCCCGAGGTGTGGGCGGATTCGAGCGCGATGATGGTAGATTGGTAGATTGGTAGATTGGTAGATTGGTGGACGGGAAATGTTTCATTCATGTGCGCCGGCTCCCAATGTACCAGGCCCCAATGTACCATCCCCAATCACCGTCCCCTCTCCGGACAGTGCGGCCCGAATCGGCCCCGCGCGACGGGAGTCGGCCAGGATCACGGCCGGGACGTTGGCGGCCAAGGCTTCACGGGCCGCAAGGATCTTTTTCTTCATCCGGCCCTGAGCCATCTCCTCAGCGCGGTCCAACTGGTCGGGAGACAGGCGATGCACCAGGCTGCTCTCATCGGGGAAGTCGGCCAACAGTCCGGGCACGTTGCTGAGCAGGATCAACGCGGACGCGGTCAATGCGCCGGCCACCAGCGCAGCCGCGCGATCTCCGTCTACATTCAGCCGCTCTCCCTCGTGGCCCAGCGCCAGGGGCGCCACGACCGGGGTATAGCCCGCGGCCAGCAGCAACCGCAGCAGGTCGCCGTTGGCCGCTTCCAGTTGCCCGGTGAAGTCGTCGCGAATGATGCGTTGGCGACCGTTCTCGACCGCGCGCACCGCGTCTTTGCGTCGCGCGATGAGCAGCCGGCCATCCACCCCTGAAAGACCCACCGCGTTGCAGCCCAGCCCCTGCAGGCTGGCGACGAGCGCCTTGTTGACCTGGCCCGCCGCGGCTGCGACGTACAGCTCCAGGGTCTCGGGATCGGTGTAGCGGCTGACGTGTCCCGAGGGGGAAGTGATGCGCCGCACGGGCACGCCCGCCCGCGCGGCCAGCGCGTCGGCCGCCGCGGATGTGCCGTGCACCAGCACGACCGGCCTGCCCTCGGCGGCCAGCCCCGCCACATCCGCCAGCACCGCGCCGGCATCCACCCCTGCCGCCCCGCCTAGCTTGATGACGATGGAACTCATGGAATTCATAAGGACTCCCTGTTTTCGTCAAACGTCATGCCTTACGATGATGCGGAGTACGCTTGACGCTTCACGTTTCACACCGGATGCAACCCGCCAAACTCCAGCCCCAGCGTCTCGTCCCAGCCGAGCATCAAGTTCATGCACTGGACTGCAGAGCCGGCCGCGCCTTTGCCCAGGTTGTCAATGGCGGCCAGCATCACCAGCCGGCCGGTCTTGGGATCCAGCTCCCACCCCACGTCCGCCAGGTTGGTGCCAGCCAGCAGCTTCGGTTCGGGGTGGCGATAGATGCCGCTCCGCTCGTGGACGATGCGCACGAACGGCTCCTGGCCGTAGACCGCCCGGCAGGCGCGCCAGAGGTCTTTTTCTGTCGCGCCCGGCCTGACCCAGGCGTGCGCGGTGGCCAACACGCCGCGCACCAGCTCGACCGAAGTGACCGACAGGTAGACGTCGGCCACGCCGAGCGCCTGTCGCACCTCTGCCTCGTGCCGGTGGCCGATGGGCGCAAACGAACGCACCGCATCGCGGCGCTCCGGGTGGTGCGAGGCCGCGCTCGCCGATGCGCCCCCTTCGGACGAGCCGGCCTTCACATCCACCACGATCCGCTGCCCCGGCAGCAGCAGGTCCGCCCGCACGAGCGGCAGCAGCGCCAGGATCGAGGCGGTGGCGTTGCAGCCGACGCCGGAGGCGTATTGCGTATGGCGTAATGCACTTCGGTTCACCTCAGGCAGGCCATAGGCGAAGCGCTCCAGCCAGGCGGGCGCGGCGTGCGGCTCGCCGTAGTAGCTCTCGTAGAGCTTTGGATCGCGCAGGCGGAAATCGGCCGAGAGGTCAACGATGCGGCCGGCCAGCTCGGCGAAGCGCGTGATCCGTCGCTGCGCCTCGCCATGAGGCAAGGCCAGGAAGAGCACATCGCAGAGCTGAAGCTCGCTGAGGGCAGTGAAACGAATCGGTTGTAGATGACGGATGGGTCGAAGATTGGGGTGGAGGCTATGGACGTAGTCGCCGGCGTGGCTTTCAGAGGTGACCTGGGTGATCTCGACCTGGGGATGGCCGAGCAGAAGGCGGAGCAATTCGCCGCCCCCATATCCAGAACCGCCGACGATTGAGACGCGCACACGGTCGGTCATCGGGAGGCTCCTGTGTGAGTGCTACGGTGGACGCCGCCGGCCGGATACTCGGCGTCACCGCCGCTGCGGCCGACCGCCAGCACGTATTCCACCACGCGCGCCGGGATGTCCACGCCGGTCGTGTGGATGCTGTTGCGGAACTCCATGGTATGGTTGACCTCGTTGACCAGGAACCCACGGCCGGCGTCTTCGAGGACGTCAATCGCCAGCACGCCGCCGCCGACCGCGCGCGCGGCTCGCTGGCACAGGTCGTTCAGCTCTGGCGTCACCGGGCAGTTGCTGGCCTGCCCCCCGCGGGCGGTGTTGGTGATCCAATGCGACGAGCCGCGATAGATCGCGCAGATCGTCTCATCGCCCACGACAAAGGCCCGGATATCGCGGCCGGGCTTGGCGATGTATTCCTGGATGTAGAAAATGCTGTGCAGGTAGGAGCCGAGGACATCCTTGTGCTCCAGGATCGTCTCGGCCGCCTCGCGATCGTTGATCTTCGACAGCAAGCGACCCCATGAGCCGACCACCGGCTTGAGGACGACCGGGTAGCCGAACGCTTCGATGGCCGCCAGCGCCGATTCTGGCGTGAACGCGACCTGCACACGAGGCTGAGGGATTTGCGCCTCGGCCAGCGCGGCCGTGGTCATCAGCTTGTCCCAACACGTAGCGGCCGTCGCGTAGCGGTTGACGGTGCGATAGCCGTGCGTCTCGAGGATGCGCAACGCGTAGATGCCGCGCGCTGCGCTGACGGAGCGCTCCAGCACCACATCGGCCTGGAAGGGGAAGAGGTTTAGGGTCTCTGAAGACCCTAAAGGTCTGTCTGCCACGGGCAGCGTCAACTCATCGTCGTTGACGACCTGCACAGCAGCGCCGCTGGCCTCCAGCGCGGTGATGAGCAGCTTTTCCTCGACGCGGATGCGGGAGACGAGAACCGCGACGCGAACGCTCATTCGCCCCAATCCTCCTCTTCTTCAGGCGCCAGCTCCAGCCGCAGCGGATCGAGCGAGCGCACCTCCAGGTCCGCGCCGCAGGCCGCGCACGGCACGATCTCGCCTTGCATCGGGTCCTTCAACGATAGAACCCCTTCACATTCCGGACACGAGGTTGTGTAAGACATGGCGACAACTCCTCTGATAGTGGGTAGACTTTTTTCGTCCGAGACCTTTAGGGTCTCCAAAGACCCTAAAGGTCTGTTCGTCCGTCCCTCGAAAACAAAACCCCTTCCCGCCAGACTGGGGAGGGAAGGGGCTGCGCTGCCGAACCACACACTCGACCGTCTCCGCGGCATATAAAAAGCCCTGCCTGGCTGTGCGGCCTGGCAGGGCTTTTGCGCTGGTATGATCGGCTACGCTGCTATCCCAAGCACAAAACGCCGTCCCTGCAGGCCAGGGAAGGCTTCTTGCACTTCGGGGACTTCAGTTCGATGAGTATCATAAACCTCTGACTCGACTCGCGTGCGACTTTGGGCGCATTATAGCCGCTTTTGGCGATCTGTCAAATCGGAGTTGCCTTCTACACCGCCTTGACCGCCTGCAGAAGCGCGTCTTTGTATCTGGCTCCCGATAGCCACTGATCGCCCGGCGAGGCGCTCTTGGCATCCAGCTCGCGGCGGCCGTAGAGGGCGGCGGACGGCAGCTTGAGCTCTGTCAACAGCCAGGCGACCAATCGTCCCGCGGCCGAGAGCTGGGCAGACGGCGGCGCGACGGTGGTGAAGTTGCCCACCAGGGCCACGCCCACCCCATCTGCGTTGACGTCGGTGACTGTGGCCTGCTCGATGGCCAGGGTCAACGGCTGGGTCTGGAACAGCGCGCCATCCGCGGCCACGACGAAGTGATAGGTGATGCCGGCCTTGCCCCCGCTGACCTGCGCCTGGGCGATCCGCTCTGGCGTGACGTCCGGCTTGGTGACGGTGTGGTGGACCACGATGCGGCGGATGGCAGACGCGGCGCGCTGCGGATAGGTCTTGTCCGCATGCCGCGGGAGGGTCGCGCTCAGGTCTGTGATCTGCGGCTTCTTCGAGTCGGAAGGTAGTTCTCGCTCCAGTTCCGCGGCCTCTGCCAGCAGGCCGGCGATGCTCTGGCGCAGAGCTGGCAGCGGTTTCGCCTTGTCAGCCAATGCTGCGGCCTGGCTGCGCGCGGCCGCGAGATCGGCGGGCAAGGCGGCCGCGCGTTCGGCCGCGGGCTGCGTCGCGACAAGCTGGGTCCTCAAGTCGGCGAGCTGCTGGAGCAGCGCCTCCCGGTTGGTCAGGGTGCTCTGCGCCAACCGGGCCTGCAGCGCGTCCAGCCGCGCCAGCAGATCGCGCACTCGCTTGACCAGGACGGCGGCCGGCGCTGGGTCCGGAGTGAACTCGGTCAGGATGCGCTGCGCCTGCCCAGAATCTTCGATGACAGCCCGCGCCTGGCCATCGGCCGTGGTCAGGAGAGCCTTGACGGCAGCCACGCGTTCCGGCAGGTCACTCGTGTCCCCGCCTCCTCCTCCTCCTCCGCCGCCTCCTCCGCCGCCTCCTCCTCCTCCGCCTCCTCCGTCGCACTCCGGGTCTTTGCTCTCCTTGACCAGGCACTTCTCGATCCAGTTGATGATCTGAATTGCGTTGCTCTGGTTGTCCTTGCCCAGGTGACGGAAGCTCTCCCACCGGCCGCCCGCGTGCCCCACCTCGAAGAGACACGCGCCCTTGACGTAGTCGTCCTTGCACAGCTCGGCGTTATACCACTTGAGCGACTTCCAGTATTGAGCCTGTGGGATGGCGTCCTTCTCGTAGAGCCAGCCGACATCGCCGGCCGGATCGTGCGGGTGCTTGTAGCCGCGCGCCAGCCCGGCCTCGGTGATGATGACCTGATGGCGGGCGCCGTGCTTCTGCCGGATGCCCTCCATGCACGTGCGATAGAACAGGGCCGCGGTGCTGGTCCCGGGCTGCGGCTCCAGGGTAGGCCAGCCGTATTCGTGGAAACCCAGGTAGGTGTAGGCCGCGAGTGTCAGGGGAAACCATTGCAGGTAGTGTTCGGGCTTGATGAAGTTGCCGGCCGCGAAGTTGAATGCGACCGCCTCCAGGCCCTTCTCTTGTAGACGCTTGCGGAACGCAACCTGAAAGCGGTCGAACGCAGAGGCGCGGCGCTTGAAAAGCTCATCCACCTGCTCGCTGGGAAAGCTGGCAGGCCCGCGCGGGACCTCGTTGAGGCTCATCCAGGCGTCAATCAGCAGCCGGTCATTGGCGCCCTTCTCGAAGGCGTAGCCGAAGTCGTAGCCAATGATACGATCGGCCAGTTCTCGGCCGCGCGCGTCCGGGTCCGGGCTGTCGAGCATCGCTTCCTGTTCGCCCAGGTCCAGGGGCCAGCGGCCGATGATGAATGCGTTCGGCGCGCGGTGGCTGCGGATTTCCTGCAGCAGGCCGCGATCGCCCACGTGCCAGAGGATGGTCGGCGGCTTGACCTGGCTCAACGCCTCGCGCAGGAACTCGACCGTGCTCTTTTCGACGTAGAAGCCGAGTTTGTTCATGGTGGACCTCCCCCGTCACCGGATTGTGTAGCGTATGCGCGGCCGCCGGTCGCCCATGTCTGGGGGCGCGCCTTCGGTCGGCAGCCAATCACGCGGGGCGTTCCAGGCGTCAACCGGCGTTTCGTCCCCGCGACTGACCGCCGGGGGCGGCGGCGACTTGGCCGGCGCCGGCTGCGCGCCGGGCCAAAGCGTGTTCTGGGCCGCCAGGCCATCGAGTAGCGCCTTGGTTGCGGCCTCGTTCGCGCCCGCCAGCCGATGCACCTGGCAGCCGGCCGCGATGAGCGCAGCCTCGTCCACGCCGCTCACACCCGCATCCCCGCCGACGATGACCACGTGTCGCGCGAGCATGGCATCACGCGGGGAGAAGCCCGCGGTGGGGCGGAAGTGGGCGATATAGCCCTGCGCGTTCTGCCAGTCCACGCTCGCCCATCCCTCTTTGCCGTGGTCCCACAGCAACAGGTAGTGCTCCATCCGCTGGCCGGCTGGCGCAAACTGCCCGCGCTGCACGGCTTTGACCTGTTCGTGCAGCGTCCACTTCCAGGCTGGGCCATCGGTCCAGAAATCGCCCGGACACTCTGTTCCGCCGACTTCCTTGTGACCGACCACCCGCTCCAGGGGCACGCCATGTTGTTGCATCAGCCAGGCCATCAGCCAGCTTGCGCTGGCCAGTTGCGCCGGGGTCGGCAACTGGCGATCCGGCGGCTGCGGCTTATCGCGGAAGGTGGGCATGAAAGAACCGATCAGGCTGACCCCCAGACAGTAGCCGTTCGCTTCGCCCACGTGAAACGACATGACGTCATCGGGCTGGCATTGGTAGATCGCGCCATCGGCCGCCACCACATAATGATATGCCATGCCGGGCCATTTCTGAATGTTGACGAAGTAGCTCGCCAGCGTCGCAAGCGAGCAATCGCGCTCGGTCTCGGTGTGATGGATGACGAGGTGCGTGATCTTCTGCGGCCGCCGGCCGTATCTGTCCGTCGGATGCTTCGGCAGAGCGCCAATCACATCTACCATGGCCGGCTTGGGAACCTTGCCCTGGCACTGCTGGACGATGGCCTTGCACTCCTCTAGCTTCTTCGTCAACTCAACCACGCGCTGCTGACAGCCTGGCAGTTGCTCGGCCTGCGGCTGGAGGATCGCGACCTGCCCTTCGAGATCGCGCACGCGGCGGGTGAGCCGCAGGACTCTGGCTTCGCAGCCATCTGAGGCGTCCAGGTACTCCTTGACCGCAGCCATCAGCGCGAACTTGTACTTGGGCTCCGCCTTCAGCCAGGTGGCGCCAGGGGAGCCGACGGTCGTGTCTATCTCGCTGCGGCCGGCGATCGCCTCGATGGGCAGGCTGCGCTTGCGCAGCAGCCACGCGATCAGCTCGGCCGCGCGGTCGAGGTGCGCAGCAGACGGCGCCTCGGCCATGAAGTTGCCCACCAACGCCACTGCAATGCCCTCGGCGTTGGCGGCCGCGGAAAGCGTCTGGGGCGTCACGGCCTCTTGGGGCTGCGTCTGATACACCTTGCCGTCGGGATACACCAGGAAATGATAGGTGATCCCGGGCCTGCCCTGGTGCACCTGCGCCTGCGCGATCCGTTCCGGGGTCACATCGGTCTTGGTGACGGTGTGATGGACGATCACGCGACGGATGTCGGTGAGCGAGCGGTGGCCATAGGTCTGCGTGGGACTGGCCGGCAGGCGGCTGCTGATGTCTTCGATCTGTCTGGCGAACTCATCATCTTCGGGCGGGATCGCGTTCTCGATGGCCTTGATGCTCTGCTCGATGGCGTCCACCTGTCCAACCACGCGCAGCGCCTCCGCGATCTCCTTGGCCAGATCGCTCGCCGTTCGGAGCATTCTGGCAGCCTCAGCCGTCAGGCTGGCGGCCAGCCGGAAGCCGGAGTCCAGTTCAGCAGCGCGATCTTCGAGCGCCTTCACCCGGTCCGCCAGGTTCAGCTCCCACCGGTATCCCAAGGCGCACGCCTGACGGAAGTCCTCGACCACGCCCTCCTTGCCCGCGATGCCCCAGCGATCGCCGGGGACCTGGGGCCAGCGGTAGAGGAGCAGGCTGCGAATCTTCTGGCGATTCACCTGGTTCCAGCCCGCGATCTCTGAATAGGCCGCGCGCACCCAGCCGGTATTCTCGTTGCGCCACGGCACATCTCCCTGGTCGGTCTCGGTGATGTACACCGGCAGAGACCGCATCTCTTCAGGGATCACGGCCATGAAGTCGCGATAGGCCCGGAAGTGATAGTGGTACTTTTGGAAACCGGCCGCGCTCAGCTTCTCCTCGGACCAGATCAGCTTTGGCTCCGTGCCGTGAGTGTAGGTGTGTAGGGTGATGCCATCGCAGGGGCATTTCAGGCGTTTGATCTCGCTCAAGACATCCCGGAAGTACTGCACCCAATCGCCGTTGGCGTTGCCCTCATAGGTGGTCAGCGGATTCCAGGGCGCGGGCGCGGCGACCAACACCTGATCCTTCTCATGGCCAGGGGTCGCGTGGATGGCCCGGTGTACCCTGGCATAGCAGGCTGCATACCGTTTGGGGGTGATCGGCTCGCCCCTGGAGTCGGGCCGCTTGGGCTGTGGGGGATTCAGATTCCAATCCCAATCCGCGCCGGGCCACTCGATCGGATGGTTCGGCTCGTTGCCGACGATCCAGAGATGCGCGCCCGATGAGCTGCGGACGAAGTTGGCGCACCGCTGAGCGAAGTCATCGTAGGCGCGTTCGTAAGGCAGCGTGCCTACGACTGCATAGCCCGCATTCAACCGCACGATGACGCCGAGTCCACGGCTCACGAGGTCGGTGTAGTTGCTGCCGCTCGTGTTGTTGCGGTCGTAGCCCACCTCCTCGGTCACCAGCACCCAGCCGCCCAAACCTGCGTCGAGCATGTTCTGCTCGCCGCCCCGATCGTGGAAGCCGTACAGATAGGTTGAGTCGTTCAAGGGACGTGGCATAGGCGTCTCCTCGCTGAAGGGAACACTGAGAGGACAGGGGACGACAACTAGAGTATACGCCAAGCTCCGTCGCCTGTCAAAGGAGGGGAACCAGAGGATGGGTGGTGCGCAGACCTGTCAGGCTGATCCAAAACTGACAGGTCTGCGTCAAGTCATTGGCCGCCTGCGCCGCCGAACATGCGGGCCACGCCGATCTGGATGGACTGCGCATCGAGCGACCCATCCACGGCGCGCACGCCCTGCACGGTGATGCGCTCGCCCACCTGGAGGTCGCTCACTGCGCCGCTGACCGTCTTCTGGATCTGGGTCTTGTCGCTTACCTTGATCTTCAGCACCTCGCGCGCGGTGCTCAGCTCGATGACGTTGCCGCTGACCGACTTGACCTGGCCATTGGCGAAGTTGTCGGGGTTGATGGCGGCTGCGCCGCGTCCCGCGCCAGCGCCTTGTCCAAGCCCCGCTGCCGCGCCCGGCGTAGTCGCGCCGGCCATCGCGCCAGCACGTTCCTGGAAAAACGTCGTCCGGGCAGCCGCAGCGCGTTGCTCGCCGGCCTTCGCACCATAGGTATAGGCGCCATAGCCCACGCCGGCGGCTACTACGATGAGAACAAGGGCGAAAATCGCGATCGTCTTGAGGTTCATCTGCACTCCTGGTTTGGATGTTGGACGTTGGACGTTGGACGTTGGATGTTGGACGCCTGACACCTGACTCCTGACGCCTGACTCACTCACTCGTAGCGCAGCGCATCAATCGGATTGAGCGTCGCGGCCCGATAGGCCGGATAGATGCCGAAGAAGAGCCCTACGGCCGCGGCAAAGATCGTCGCCATCAGCACCGAATCGGCTGTGACGCGGGGGCTCAGCGTGACCGTGCCCAGCGGCAGGCCGGCGATGAACCGGGCGATGAGCGCGCCGCATACGATGCCGATCAGACCGCCGAGCACGCTCAGGATGGTCGCCTCGGTGAGGAACTGCGACAGAACGTTCTGCCGGGTGGCGCCCACTGCCTTGCGGATGCCGATCTCCCGCGTGCGTTCGGTGACAGATACCAGCATGATGTTCATGATGCCGATGCCGCCCACCAGCAGTGAGATGCCGGCCACCCCGCCCAGGAAGACCGTCAGCACGCCCGTGATCTGGTTGGCCGTGTCCAACATGTCCTTCTGGCTGCGCACCGTGAAGTCATCCTCGAAGCGGATTCGGTGACGCTCGCGCAACACCTCGCTGATCTGCTGGATCGCGTCCTCTAGCTGATTGGCGTCGGTTGCCTGCACGGTGATCTGACTGACCAGGTTGCCGCCGCGATACATGCCGCGCTGCAAACGTGAGATGGCGGTCGTCAAGGGGATGATCACCTGGTCGTCCTGGTTGCCGAACCCGCTGCCCCCTTTGGACTGCAGGACGCCGATCACGCGGAAGGTGACGTTGTTGATCCGCACCGATTGGCCGACCGGATCGTCGCCGCTGAACAACGTCTGCGCCACGTTGGCGCCCAGAATCGCCACCGTCGAGCGGGCGTTGATGTTGGCCGAATTGATGAACTCGCCGCTGCGTACGGCGTAGTTGCGCACCCGTTCATACTCAGGCGTGACGCCGACGACCTGCGTGTTCACGTTGTTGCCCATGAAGACGACCTGGCCAAAGCTGCGGGTCTCCGCGGTGACGGCTGCGACCGCGGGCAGGCCCGCGTTGCTCAGCGCCACCGCGTCCTCATAGGTCAGCGTCTGCATGGAGCCGGCGCCCTGGCGCACGCCGCCCACATTGGCCGCGCCGGGCGAGATGAAGAGCAGGTTCGTGCCCATGCTCTGGATCTGGCTGTCAATGGCCGCCTGCGCGCCGCGGCCAACGCCCATCAGCGCGATCACCGCCGCCACGCCGATGATGATGCCCAACATCGTCAGCGCCGAACGCAGCTTGTTGGCCGATAGGCTGCGCAGAGCGATGCGCATACTCTCCCACAGGCTCATCGCTTCGCTCCTTCGCGGCGCGGGGCCGCGGCCGGCTGTGCGCCGGCCGGGGGAGGGGATGGCTGGACCGCCGGCGGCTGCCCGTTGCCGCGACCGTTGTGCACGTCGTCAACGATCAGACCATCGCGTAGATGCACGGCTCGCTGGCAGTGTGCGGCGATCTCGTGATCGTGCGTGACCATGACGATGGTCATGCCCTGCGCATGGAGGTTGTGCAGGATACTCATGATCTCCGCGCCCGACTTCGAGTCCAGGTTGCCGGTTGGCTCATCGGCCAGGATGATGGCCGGGTTATTGACCAGCGCGCGCGCGATGGCGACGCGTTGCTGTTGGCCGCCCGACAGCTCGTTGGGCCGGTGGTGCACGCGGTCTGCCAGCCCCACGCGTTCGAGCACAGCCATTGCCCGCGCGTGGCGGTCCTTGGCGCCCGCATAGATCAGCGGCAGCTCGACGTTGGCCAGAGCTGAGGTGCGCGCCAGCAGATTGAAGGTCTGAAAGACAAAGCCGATCTTGCGGTTCCGCACCACGGCCAGATCGTGGTCGTCCATGCGCGACACCTCCACGCCGTCGAGCCGATACGACCCGGAGGTCGGCTGATCCAGGCAGCCGATGACGTTCATCAGCGTGGATTTGCCAGACCCCGATGGGCCCATGATCGCCACCCATTCGCCGGCATTCACCTTCAGGCTGACGCCGTTCAGGGCGCGCACTTCCACGTCGCCCATGCGGTATATTTTGGTGATGTTCTCTATCTCGATCATAGCATTAGCGTCCCTGGAAGAACACCGCGCCGCCGCCAGGCATGCCCGGTATCCCTCCCATGCCCGACTGCGCGGTGGTCGTGGTGTTGAGCACCACCTCGTCCCCTTCTTTCAGCCCACTGACGATCTCTGTGTTGGTGTCGCCGCTCAGCCCCACCACCACCTGCACGGCCATCTGGTTGCCCTCGAACAGCACGGTAACGTAACGCTGCCGGCCCTGGCTGCGCAGCGCCCGGTTCGGCACGACCAACACGTTGTTGCGCTGGTCAATGACGATGTTTACGTTGGCGGTCATGCCGGTCTTCACGGCCGCGGGTGGACTGTCTAGCCGCACCGTGACCGGGTAGTTCACCACGCCCTGGCTCATCACGCCGGCCGGCGCCACGAGCGTCACCCGGCCGCGCAAGGTTTGGTCCGGCAGCGCGTCCAATGTGATCTGCGCAGCCTGATCCACCTTGATCTTGCTGACATCTACCTCGGCCATGTTGACGACGATCTCCAGGTTGTCCAGGTCAGCCAATTGCACCGCGCCCTGGGCCGCGCCGGTCGTGACGTTTTGGCCCAGGGTGATGTTGACGGCCGTGACCACGCCGTCGAACGGCGCGACCAGCCGCGACTGATCGAGCTTGAGCTGGACCTGCTTCACGGCAATCTCAGCCTGATCCACCGCATTCTGCGCGATGTCCAGCGCGTTGGCGTCTGGGCCGGCCAGCAGCTTGTCCAGGTCGTTCTGCGCCTGGGTCAACTGTGTTTTGGCAGAGACGAGTTCGCTCTCGGTGGGCTGGTTCTGCAGCTTCACCAGGCTGGATTGCGCCCCCTGGAGCTGTGATTTGGCCTGCTGCACCTTGGTGTTCTGGTCGGCGCCGGCAGTGGCCAGCACTGCATCGAAGGCCGCCTTGGCCGAATTGTAATCGGCCGTCGCGGTTTGCAGCGCCTGGCCTTGCGCCAGCCGGCCCACATCAGGACGCCAGGCCACCTTGTCATAGTCGGCCTGGGCTTTTTGCAGATTGACCTCGGCCTTTTCCAGGTTGGCCCTGGCCTGCTCCAGTTGGCTGCTGGGCGCCGACACAGCGCGCAGCGCGGCGTCATAGGCGGCCTGTGCGCTGGCCACCGACGCCTGCGCAGCCGCCATCTCTTCGGCGGTCGGGCCAGCTTTCACCTTGTTGAAATTGGCTTGCGCCGATTCCAGCTTGGCGCGCGCGTTGGCGATGTCCTGAGCAGTAGTGGGGTTCTTGGTCTGCGCGAGTTTGGCTTGCGCGGTCCGCAGGCTCACCTGTGCGTTTTCCAGTTGCAGTTGCAGGTCCGCGGTGTTCGTCTCCGCCAGCACCTGGCCCGTCTTGACCCGGTCGCCGACCTTGACGTGAACCTTCTGAACCGTGCCGGCCTGGCCGAAATTGAGCGCCACCTGCTGGCGGGCGGCGATGTTGCCCGCTGAATTCACGGTAGCCACCAGATTGCCGCGCTGGACTGGCGTCGTGGCGACATTGGCGGCCTTGGCCTGCTGCGGGCCAAACCTCAGATAGGCGCCCACAGCCACCGCAGCGATGACGAGGACGATGATCAAAACAGGAACGAACCTTCTGACTCTTTTCATGGGCGATGCCTTTGCTCCTCCGCAAATACGATCCGAAAACCGGTCAGGTCTTTTCGGAAACCTGACCGATCTCTACAGTAGCTTAGTGGAATGAGAGTACGATGAGAATTACGGAAATGCTGATCGGGAACTGCGCATCCCCGATCTTCGTCCAGCCGCTGATAGAGATTGGCGGTCCACCGATAGCGTTTGGCGCGGTTGATGCGCGAAAATGCCGGCGCACGATCGCACACGCATACTCAAAGGAGATCCCCTTCATGTCAAGCCACAACGCACCAGACGGCGCACCAGACGGGGCAACCCCGCAGAACATACCTGGCATCAGCCGGCCGTGGTTCGTGCTCGCAGTGACGCTCGTGGTCGGCTTCCTGGTCGAGGCGCTGCTCCACGGCCAGCGACTGGGTCTGGGCTTCGCGCTGGCGGCGCTGATCGCAGCCGTGGGCTGGCTGGTGTTGGGCCGCGGGCTGGCAGCGCGGCCGAGCGGATCGGCGATCGCCGTGTTGGCCATTCTGGTCATCGCCGGCGCGCTGGTCGCGCTGCGCGCTTCCCCTGCCCTCCAGGTATTGGACCTCCTCACGGGCATCGGCGCGGTTCTGTTACTCGCCGCGCTCTTCACGACAGGCGGCCTGACCCGCTTCAGCTTGACCGACTACGCCGCCGCGCTCTTCATCAGCGGTCTGGCGACGATGTTGCAGCCGTTCGCGCTGCTCTTCGGCGACCTGCCGAAAGCGCGTCTGGCAGCCAACCGGGGAAGGGGGTTGGCGCCGGTGCTCTGGGGCGTTCTGCTGGCGCTGCCCTTGCTGATCGTCTTCGCCGCGCTCTTTGCCTCGGCCGACGCCGTGTTTGCAGCCTACCTGCGCCGGCTTTTCGACTGGGACCTGGCGGAACTGCTGACGCGTGCGTTCCTCAGCCTGGCGCTGAGTTGGGCTGCGGCAGGACTGGCGCGTCACGCCTTCGCCCCGCGCATCCGCCTCGATCATCCGCCCAGCCTGGACTTCCTGCGCGTCGGCGCCCAAACTGCCATCACGCTCTTGACATTGGTGAATGCGCTCTTTCTTGCGTTTGTGGCCGTCCAGGCGGTCTACCTCTTCGGCGGCGCTGACACCCTGGGACGCAGCGGCTTGACGCACAGCGAGTATGCCCGCCGCGGCTTCTTCGAGTTGGTCACGGTCGCGGCGCTGGCGCTCAGCCTGATCCTGCTGCTGGACTGGCTGCAGCGCGACACGGCCGGCCAGTCGCGACGCTGGGTCAATCTGCTGCACGGCGTGCTCGTCCTGCTGACCCTCGCGATCCTGGTCTCGGCGCTGCAGCGCATGAGACTCTATGTGCAGGACTACGGCCTGACCGAGTTGCGTTTCTATACCACGGCTTTCATGGGTTGGCTGGCGGTTGTCTTGATCTGGCTGGCCGCGACGGTGCTGTGGGGACGACGGACGGATGGGATCGAACGACGGCGTTTTGCGTTTGGCTCGCTGATCGCGGGCGTGCTCTTGATCATCGGCCTGAACCTGGTCAACCCTGACGCGACGATCGCGCGCGTCAATCTCGACCGGGCCATCGCGGGCATCGGTCAGCCGTTGGACGCCCGCTACCTGACCCGCAACCTGAGCGCCGACGCGGCAGCCGCGCTGGTGGAGGGCCTGGTCAGGCTACCGGATCGCGAGGCCCAGGCGAGGCTGGCCTGCGAACTGCAGGCCAGCGCCACGCGGCTTAATCAGCACTCCGGGCAGGCAAACTGGCGGGGGCTCAACTGGGGCCGGGTCAGCGGCCGGCGCACACTGAATCAGGCCGACTCGCTGGTGGCGAGTTTCGCCGTAGGCTGCCCCAGCCGCTGACGCGCGCATCGAAGCTGGCTGTCACGTGCCTGGCGCTTCCGAAGCGCCAGGCACGTGACAACCCCCAAATTTCGACCAGATACCCGCAGCGCGCAGGCGCAGTACAGATCACCAACCTGCGGGCCAGTCAAAGTGCTGATTGACATCCTGCACATACGCCATCGGCTCATTGGGCGCCATGTGCAGGATCGCATCCAGGACGGCCACGGCCTGGTCATATGTGCGCGTCTGGTGGCTCTGCAGGATGCTCCAGAGCAAGACCGACTTGTCGCCGGCATGGAACGCTTCGAGGGTGCGTTCCATGTCGAGCCAGTCGGGGTAGATCTGTTCGAGCATCACCTTGTTGGGCAGCGACCCGACGCGCAGCGGCTGGATGCCCTTGATGTTCACGATGGCCGGCACCTCGACCGCCACGTCGTCGGGGATGCCGCTCAGCGCGCCGTTGTTCGGCACGTTGACCTGGAACTGCCCCTCGTTGTCGTTGACCAGCGCATCAACGATCGGGATGTGCTGCTCGGTCGTCTTCTCGCTGCCGAACATCGTAATGGGCCGTTCCTTTGCGTCGTAGGCCGCCTCTTTCATGCGCGCGCGCAGCTCTTCCTTGTGGCGCAGGATGCGGTCGCGGCCTTCGGGCGTGTCGCCGCCGCCGCCGGGGCCATACCAGCGCTCCCGCGTGGCCAGGTCGCTATGATACCACCAGCCGCCCTGACGAGGCGTGTCGCCGATCGGCATCAGGCCGAACATCTTGTACTGGTGGATGGCCGCGGGCGACATCTGCGTAGCAAGCCCCTGGCCCTTCTCCCGGCATTCCGCCCAGTACGCCTCGGCTTTGTCTGCGATCCACTCGTCAAGCAGCGGATACGCGTCCTTGCCCTCGTAGTAGAAATGCGTCAGCCAGATGTTATGGTTGAGGCCCGGCGCCTGCCAGGTGACGCGGCTGGGGTCGAGGCCCAGGGTCCGGGCGATGTGACGATAGCCGTAGTGACCGTGGCACAGCCCGCACACCTTGATCGAGGTTTCGCGCGCCATCAGGGTCGTGCCCTCGAACACCGGGTTGCCCGCCTGCAAAATCCACGCATCTGGGCAGATTTCCTCCATATCCAGCGCGACATCCAGCATCAGCCGCAGGTTGTGCCATTCCGGCATCCCGGTGTGGCCATAGAAGTAGCCGTGCTGGCTGGCCAGCTCGCGGCGGCGCTTCATGTAATGCTCGTCGTGCGTGATCGTGGCCGTGTCAATCACGAAATCTGCGTCCTGCAGCGCCTCGCGGCGGTCCAGGGTGCGCTGGAAGCGCAGATCTGCGGCCAGGTCCTCCGCATAACGCTGGCCGAGACGATAAACGACGTCCAACCGTTCTTCGTTGATGTCCATGAAGTGGACTTCGCTCCCTGCCAGCCCTTTGGTCAGGCAGAGGTCTTTCACCAGGCCGAGAGAAAAAACGACGCTCCCGGCGCCGATGATCGTGACTTTCACACTGCTCATGATGGTCTCCTGAACACAGCATGGCCTTGTTCTTTCAGCCGTCGCATTGCGCCGATGGCTTGCGAATCATTGGCGCAGAGGATGGCGGTGGCATCGGCCGACGACCGCAGCAGCTCATCCACTGCGCACTCGCCATCTTGCGGATCCAATCCGGAGGCCGGTATGATCCTCGGGTGCAGACCGTGCTGCTGCATCACCTTTTCGTAGGTGGTTGTGCGTTCCAGGATGCTGGGGTGTCTGGGCCCTCCGATGAACGCAATCTGATGATGTCCCCACTTGAAGAGCGATTCGAGGGCCAATGTCACGCCAGCGGCGTTGTCAATCACAACCGCATCCCAGGTGCAGCCCGGGAACCAATTGTTGGCCAGCACGAACGGAAAGCGGTTGTGCCCCCGCCGCGCCATGAGCGCACACGATAGTTCCTCCAGCACAGGCAGTGGAATGGCGCCGACCATGATGACGCCGCTGATGCGGTCATCTTGGGTGAGGGCGGGTATTGAACGCAGGCGATCGCCGGCGATGTCGAGTGCACAAAGCGACAGGTTGATGTGCGCTTCACGGCAACTCTGCTCTACACCATGATAGACATCTGTGTAGAAGGGATTCGTCAAGGGGTCCGGCTGGAGGGGCAAGATCAGCAGCCCCAGGTGCGTCACCTGGCTGCGGGTGATGGGGACGCGTTTCGGGACAAGGTAGTTGAGTTCCTGCACCGCGGCGAGCACGCGCTCGCGCGTCATCTCGCTCACCCCGGGTTGGTTATTCAGGACCCGGGAGACGGTGCCAATGGACACGCCCGCTGAATCCGCGACTTTGCGCATGTTGCTGCCCGGCAAGCGATTGCTCCGTAGTGTCAGGGCACACTGCTCAGAAGGGGGACAGTGAGCAGGTTTGCGCCAGAGCGGTGTTTACTAAACAAGTTCCGCAAGAGATGATTGGCAATACCGCAAAACTCGCTATTGACTTGACTTGCAGGGGATTTGTGGCACACTGCGCCTAACCCAAAGGAGCAAGCCATGAAGACCCCGCAACCATTGTACAACGGTAAACTGACTGTGTACACCTGTGAACTGGAAACCTGTGCGCTGTGTGGCGCGGGCTTGATTGAGTGGGGCTACCAGAGTGGCCCCAGGACGGTTTTCGCGCTGACGGCCGTGAGCCGGGTGGCGCAGCGCCCGAAGCGTTGTCCCACCGCCGCTTGTGCCTGGCATCCGGCGCTCCTGAAGTCAGTCGCCTGGCAGCACTTGGCGCCGCGCTATGGCGTCTACGGCTACGATGTGATTGCCCAGATCGGTTGGGCGCGGCAACTGCAGCGCCAGACGTTCGCGGAGATCCATACGGACTTGGCCGCGCGGCTGCCGATCAGCGCGGCCGAGGTGCGTTACTTGTATTATCAGCAATACCTGCCCTTGTTGGCCTGTCTCGAACGCCAGCACATCGACCAGCTCAGTGCGCTCGCGGCCCGTACAGGCCTGCTCTTGAGTTTGGACGGCTTAGCGCCGGAAGGCGGCGAGCCGCAACTCTGGGTGGTGCGGGAACTGCAGACCGGGCTGACCGTGCGCAGTGGCTGGCTGAGTCAGCAAGACCACACCGCCTTTGTCAATTTCCTGCAACCGATTGCCGATCAGGGCTGGCAGGTGCGGGCGGTGCTGAGTG
>Ga0194126_10000800_pt1 | contig 53221 bp, 50 predicted proteins | sample TA2KigC150mmetaG_FD_148641 | JGI IMG/M metagenome (GOLD analysis project Ga0194126, IMG submission 148641) | Freshwater microbial communities from Lake Tanganyika, Tanzania - TA2015035 Kigoma Deep Cast 150m | ecosystem: Environmental > Aquatic > Freshwater > Lake | place: Tanzania: Lake... | reverse complement strand
TGCAATTTTCACACCGGCGTACAAACCTTGACCCGCGATTGCCGCGACACCGGTGATTGGCTGAGTTGATCCAATCTTGATTGAAGTCTTGGTTACACCCTGCTGCGGCTTGTTATCGGCGCTCTCATCTATCTTCTTGCGAGTCAGCGTGCTAACTCTGGTTGAGACGGTCGTATTCTTGGCACCAACTTCGGTCGTCACCTCCGTGATGATCACCTTCTTACCCTTGGTTTCACGCGTCGATTTGGTAGTCGATCCGACTTTTGTGCCCGGCTTTGTTTTGCTGGTCTTGACTTTTGTCTTTGCCTCGCCCTCGAGCAGGTACGCCGAGGTGAATCCTTGCTTTTCCGACACATACTCAGTAAGCGTGACCTTCTCCTCGGTTACTGATGCGGTTACCGCAATTGGTGACAATGCCACCATGGCGAACGCAAGCGCCGAGATCAGCGCCACCCGAACACTCTTTCGATTTTTCATAATCCCCCTCCTAGTTGTTTGGGGCAAACGCCCGCTTATCGCACGATAGCCTGCCTAAAGGTCTAGCGCAAGCCGCATCAAGGTAATATTTCGGGTTGGAAGGCATGTTTCGACACGTAGTACTGTTTCGTTTGACAGAGAGTGCGGATAGCCACGTACGGGAAGAAATTCTGAATGGACTGGCACTCCTTCCAACTCAGATTCCCTCAATAAAGCGCTTTGTCTTTGGTCGGGATGTGGGTATCGCAAGCGGTAATTTTGATATTGCCGTCATTGCCGACTTTGCCGATCAGGCTGCGTACCTCGAGTACTCAACTCACTCGGCACATGTCGAGTTCGTCCGCAAATATGTTCGCCCTTACTTGCAGGAACGTTCGGCTGTTCAGTTCGAGCTGACCTGAAGCAGCCGAGAGGGCAGTTCATGTTTAAGGATGGTCTGCAAGTAACGTCCGACCTCGAGTAGCGAATCCAAATCTATTCCAGTTGCGCGCCCTTCGTTATGGGCCAGCAACACCAAGGATTCAGTTGCGAGGTTTCCCATCGCCCCAGGAGCAAACGGTGAGCCACCGATTCCGCCAAGAGAAGTGTCAAATTGGGTGAATCCTGACTGCATCGCAGCGTAGGCATTCACCAATGCGTTACCTATCGAGTCGTGTAGGTGTATCCCAAAGTCGGTACCACACATCTCTGCGACTCGTGATATCAGCCTGGGGGTAGCTACTCCGGTGGTGTCTGCGAGCGTTATGGCATCTGGTCCTGCAGTTCCCAGTTTGTGCAGTAGGTCGGGTAAATCATGAAGTGCGTCCACGTCGCCGAAAGGCGAACCGAAACTGCACGAGACAACAACATCGGAGTAGAGACCTAGGTGCTGTGCTGATTTCAGCATTGATTCAACCGTGCGCACTGCGTCGCGAGCGGATTCTCCGACGTTCTTGCGTGAGTAGGTATCGGAGAGGGAAACCGTAACTGTTACCTGGCGCAGTCCACAGGCTGCTGCCCGCGCCACACCTTTCTGATTTGCCACGAGACCAAAACACACCAGTCCCGCGACCTGCGGAAGTCTTTCGACTACTGCCTCGGCGTTGGCCATGGATGGGACGAGATCGTCGCGAACAAAAGACGCCACTTCAATATTGCGAACTCCACAATCAACTAAACGATGAATGAGATTGATACGGTCAGCTGTGGACTGCGGAGCCTCTGCCTGGAGACCGTCACGTGGACTGACTTCTCGAATCTGCAATGCCGGAGGGTTCGTTGTCCGCTGCATGACTACGGTGGGATAGCCTACGCAACAAGCAGAAACAGACATGCGGCACAATCTTCTCATTAGCGGTGGTTGGGCGCACGACTTCGGTCAGACGGCCCCGATGCTGGCAAACATCATTGACACGGGTGGCGTCGAAGAGATACAGACTACGGTCACCACTGAACTCAGCGAGACGGAAGAACGTTTGCGTGAACGACAATGGGATCTCATCTCCGTTTACGCGTGCTGGTTTCGGATGCTTGACTCGCGCTACAACGAGTCACAGCGGGAGCGCTGGTCACGTTCGTGCAGCCAGTCCCTGCGAGATCTGCTCGCAGGGTACCGTCTACGCGGAACCCCGCTATTTGCGTTGCACACTGCACCGATCTGTTTTGACGACTGGCCCGCCTGGGGTACGTGGATGGGGGGAACATGGGAGTGGGGTCAGTCATTTCATCCTTCTCCTGCAGTGCTGACTATGCGTACGACTACCGTGCATCCAATTGTTAAGGGTCTTGGTTCGTTTCGGATTCGTGATGAGCGATACAGCCGACTGTCCGTCGCTCCCGCATCAGTTGTTCACCTTGTTTCGGAGGCTGATGATCGCACCTCTTCGGATGAACCAGCGCTATGGACGAACTCCGCTGGTCTGGGCCGCGTCGTGTATGACGCACTAGGCCATGATACTGAATCGCTCAGCAACGACCAGCACCAGACACTCATTCGACGAAGCATTGCATGGCTATGCGGCAAGTCAGATGCCGAAGTAGGCAGCATATGACTGGCCGACTCCGACTGACGTTTAAGACTCAACCACAGAACGGCTCGTGGGCAGACCTCGAGTCATGCTGGCGTGAACTCGATGAGTCCGATGAGTTTGAAGCTGGCTGGCTGTTTGACCATTTTTACCCGATACTTGAACCCACAGTGGATGGCCCATGTTTCGAGGGTTGGTCTGCGTTGTCGTATCTTGCCGGTGCAACACGACGACTTCGACTCGGATTGATGGTCTCAGGCAATACGTATCGGCACCCTGCGGTGCTCGCGAATATGTGCGCAACCCTCGACGTCGCGTCGCGCGGTCGACTCCTGATTGGAATCGGTGCCGCGTGGAACCAGGCTGAGCATGACGCCTACGGAATACCGTTTCCGCCGCTAAAGATTCGAATGGACATGCTTGAGGAGGCATGTCAAGTGCTCGACACATTGTTGACTCGGTCTGTGTCGTCGTTCAGTGGGGCCCACTATCAACTTCGCGAGGCGCATTGCGAACCAAAACCCCTGCAACATCCGCGCCCACCAATCGTCATTGGCGGGGCAGGGGAGCGTCGGACGCTGAATATTGTGGCTCGTTACGCGGATCACTGGAACTATCCGGGGCGAGACCCCCTCGAGTTACGCCGCAAGAGAGATGTGCTCGAACGCCATTGTGCGGCAGTGGGTCGCAATCCGGAAGAGATTGAGATCTCTGCCCATCTCTTCGAGCCGTTTGATGAGGTTGAGTCAATACGACTCGCAGCCGCCTTGTATGAGGCGGGCTGTGATGAAGTAATCCTTTACGCCAAAGCCCCCTATGACGCCGCGCGACTTCGCAGTCTTGCAACGCACATTCGCGGCGAGATCGGCTGATTGTCCTGTGCGGCGTAGATCAACCTGCTGCAACTCGATGCCCTCATTCAGCCAATTCGCGTCGGCCGACCTCAGTTGACTGATCGAGTCACGTTGCCGACCGACGAAGCTGGCAGTTTGATCGGCTCCGAAAACGAATTCGTCGCCTTCATCGTGGGGAAAGCAGGCTCGAATGACCTCGTTACGCGGTGATGCCTGAGGCGAATCGTGAGTCGTCTGACTTTACGTGCGATGCGCGTATCCAGATGAGCAGCATCGTTGCTAGGCAAAGTGCTACGCCACTTGCCAGCCAGGCCTCTGCATAATCACGACGATCGGCTACGAACCCGAACAGGTACGGCGCGACGAATGAACCGAGATAATAGCCCGTAAGCGTGATGCCCGTCGCACGAGCTACCGACTGCGGGGCAAGTTCGACTATCGCGGCATGCATAAGTCCGGAGTTCGTCGCGACGGTAAGTACGCCGATGGCGAGCAGGGCAACAATGAAGGCTGAAGAGAGGCGATGTTCGCTGTGCAACACCACGGCTGCGATTCCGCAGCTCCCCGTGAGGCTGATAATGACATCAAAACGACGGCGAACGCCGAGACGGTCAGAAACAAGAGCGATGCAGACCATGCCAACAGCGCTGACCATTGTCATAACGCCTGCAACGAGTCCCGCCTCTCGCGAGGATAGGGCAAGGTCTTGCTTGAGGAATGGGACAATCCAGAGGAAGAAGGCGCTACCGCCCCCAGAACCAAGGAATACTGCAACACCGTAAACATAAATCGTCGGACCGAGATCGGACCGTTGCGAAGTTGAAAACCTTGCCCCACCCTTCGGCGCTGGGCCGCGAAACGACAATAGGGAATTCGTTGCGACGGCCAAGCACAGAACCGAAATAACGAACAGAATATTCCGCCACCCGATGTCGTCAACGAAGTAGCCGACAAGAATCGACGAGGCCCCAGAGAAAAGCGGCGCAAGCGCGGTCTTTGCTGTCAGGGCAACACCTCGCCTTTGCTCCGTCACGACGGCGGCGACTGCAACGTTCGTTCCAACTGTGGCGAGTGAGTATGCAAACCCGCAACAGAGCCCGTACAGCAAGAGCACCCAGTACCTGCCTGCGGCACCCGACGCCGTGGCGAGAATCGTTACCGTCAGCGAGGCTGCTACAAGCGAGTAACGTGGGCCGAAACGTTGAACGATTCGACTAGCAGTGAACGCACCAGCTCCTGTTGCCCCAAAGAACAGACCGGTGATGAGCCCTGCAGATGCTCGGCTAATACGTAAATCGCTCATTAAGTCGGGTACCAGATATCCGATGGTGTTTGCCGAGACAGCGCCCGAGGCGATGACAAGCGCACTTGCCGCAACCGTACGAACGACACGCGGCTGGGCATCCCACGGCAATAATGAGGAAAGAGATTCCGTCGTCACGACTGAACATTACTCTGGGCGTGGTGTCTGACCAGCGAGGTATCGAGATGTCGAAATCTCAATCTCCAAATATCTGGGACGCCGCCGCCGATGTGGTAGTCGTCGGTGCAGGAGCCGCGGGTGGCGCAGCTGCGTGGAGTGCCGCTCGAGAGAAGAAATCCGTACTTGTGTTGGAAAAGTCGGCAGTCATCGGCGGGACAACTGCAAAGTCGGGAGGGGTCATCTGGATTCCTAACAATCATCACATGAGAGCGTCGGGAATCATCGATGATCGCGTCGACGCGATTCGTTACATGGCGCGGTGCTCGTATCCACTCGACTATCGAGCGGATACGAAAGATCTCAATATCGGAACGCACCGATTTGAGCTGCTCTCGGCATTCTTCGACCACGCAGCAGAACTGGTGGAGCGAGCTGAGGCCGAAGACGTTGTCAAATTTGCGCCACTTGACTACCCCGACTATCAGAGCCATTTACACGAAGACAAGGCACCTTTAGGACGTTCGTTGAAGATCGCTTACCCCAGACACTGGCGAAAGACCCATGATGCATGGGGCGGAGCGTGGCTTGTCCAGCGACTGTTGGGAGCGGCGATGACCCTCGGTGCGCGAGTACTCACCAATCATTCGGTCCATCGAATTCTGCAGAATGAAGCTGGCCATGTCGCGGGGCTTGAAGTGCGTTCAGGTCGTCACGTGCACTTAATCGGAGCACGTTGTGGGGTTGTCTTTGGCTCGGGTGGGTTCTTGCACAATGCAAAGATGCGAGACACCTTCCTTCGAGGTCCAATTTTTGGCGGTGCTGCCGCGCGGTCATCAACAGGCGACCTCGTTACTATGGCATCGCACATTGGTGCTCAGCTCGGCAACATGTCGCATGCGTGGTGGGATCAAGTTGTTCTTGAGCTCAGCCATCGACTCACTGAGACTATTGATGACGTATATTCACCTTTCGGCGACTCGATGTTGATGGTGAACCGCTTTGGACATCGTGTGGTGAATGAGAAGGCCCCTTACAACGAGCGCGGTCAGGTGCACCTCATCTGGGATTCACGGAGACTTGAGTATCCGAATCGGGTACTACTGATGTTGTTCGACGATCATGTAATCAATAGCACGGCTTTTAGCCCGTTCCGATGGCCCATTCCGCAGCCTGGAGAGCGACCGGACTACGTTATTTCGGCTCCGACCCTGCTTGAACTTTCTATGCGCATCAACGAACGCCTGTCTCGTCTCGGGGCGTTCGTCGGCAGTGTCCAACTCGACGAGAACTTCGTCGAGACCGTGCACAGCACGGTGTCGCGATTCAATGAATTCGCGACGTGTGGAGTCGATGAGGACTTTGCTCGTGGCGAGACCGCAATTGAGCAACGATGGGCGCTCGCTGCGAGAAATGGCGTACCGAATCCGACGATGCATCCTTTCGCGCCAACTGGCCCGTATCACTGCATCCTGCTGGGCGGAGGCGCACTCGATACCAAGGGAGGCCCCGTGACCGACGCGACGGGCCGGTTCTTGGATGAAGAAGATCGAGTGATTCCGCGGTTGTACGGAGCTGGCAACTGTATCTCATCTCCGGCGGGTCAGGCGTATTGGGGGGCGGGTGGCACCCTTGGTCTGGCCTTCACATTTGGAGCAATCGCAGGAACTCATGCGGCCTCATTGGCCCCAATCACCGCAGCGTGATGTCAAGTTCTGGCTAGTCTCGCAATCATGACGTACCGAATTGTCGTTCGAAAAGATCGGTGTATCAGTTCCGGTAAGTGTGTCGGGGACGCAGGCGACCTCTTTCGATTCGACGCCGACGAACTGGCTGAGCCCGTGATGGATGTTGTGGAGACGTCACTCGAACGCTTGCTCAAGATCGCACGCACTTGTCCTGGCGAAGCCGTCACCATCATGGATGAGCTCGGAAACCCCGTTTCCTAAAGTCGCATGACCGCTGCCCGCGAAGTTGGCATCGACGCCCAAGCCTTTACGCTCTCGCAGCGTGACTATCTGGTGGACTCTGACATCCTGCTGACTGGAGTTCAAGCGGCTGCGAGATTGGTTGCCGATCAACTGCGGGCCGACCATGCTCGTGGATTGCGTACCGCTGCCTTCGTGTCCGGATATCCCGGCTCTCCGCTAGCGGGGTTTGACCAGGCACTGCGCAAAATGGATAAACGAAACCTCCCAATCACACACGTCGATGGGCTCAACGAGGAGTTGGCAGCCACAGCGGTGTGGGGAAGCCAGCAGGATCATCTCGCTCCTCTGTCAGAACATGATGGCGTGATTGGTGTCTGGTACGGCAAGGCTCCCGGTCTTGATCGTTCTAGTGATGTTCTTCGGCACGCGAACCTCCACGGATCAGGAAAGAATGGCGGAGTCATCCTTCTCGTTGGTGATGACCCTGCGTCGAAATCGTCGACTATGCCCAGTGCCAGCGAATTGTCATTGATCGACTTTGGAATCCCCGTGTTGTACCCGGGCACGATTCAGGAGGTTCTCGACTACGGTCGAATCGGATTCGAGTTGTCGCGGTCCACTGGTCTGTACACCGCGTTGAAGATTGTGACGACGATCGCCGATGGATTTGGTATCGCACACGTTTCGAGTGCCTGGCATCCGCGCACGAGGACGGAGTGGTCTTTTGGTGAGCAGCACTGGTCGTTTGCGCAGAAGGCGAGGTTCTTTATTCCCGAAACGCTGGAGCTGGAATCCGAGTTGCACGCGCGACGACTGCCTGCAGCGGTTCGGTTTTTGCGGGACAACAAAGTGAACGAAATCATCAACGAAGACGGCAATGCGAAGGTAGGAATCGTTGCTGCTGGACGGACATTCTTTGAGATGCGTGAGGCGATTCGCCAGCTTGGCTTTTCTGATAGCGAACTCCTCCGGCGGGGCATCCGACTTCTTAAGGTTGGCGCCCTCTATCCGTGGGAGCCTGAAACTTGTGCAGAGTTTGCGCGGGAACTCGACACGATCATCGTCGTCGAAGAGAAACGGCCTCTTCTGGAGAGTTACATCCGCGACCAGCTCTATGACTCTGAGCGAAGGCCGCGAGTACTAGGCAAGCGGGACTCATCCGGCGCGCCACTCTTTCCATCAGATGGTGAATTAAACGCTGATCGTATTCGAAACATTCTGCGGGGTTTGCTCGGTGAGCTCGTCGAACTGCCCGCCGGTCGTGAGCTCATCCCTGTTGCATCGGTGGCCGAACGCGTTGCGGCTTCATCGCGCAGCAGCTATTTCTGTTCAGGTTGTCCACACAACCGCTCGACATCCGATCATGGTCACGGTCCGATTGGTGGTGGGGTCGGCTGCCACGCACTCGTCATGTGGATGGACCGTGGGGCTACTTCGTACACGCACATGGGTGGCGAGGGGGCACAGTGGGTGGGACGAGCTCCGTTCACATCCACCGCTCACTTCACCCAGAACATGGGAGATGGAACGTACTTCCACTCTGGATCATTAGTCCCGCGATTTGCCGTGGCGGCAGGAGTAAACATCACCTTCCGCATTCTGTACAACGGAGTCATCGCAATGACGGGCGGGCAGATGCCTTCAGGGCAGCAGACGATTCCCGAACTGTGTCGCAGTTTGCTAGCTGAAGGTATTGCCAAAATTGCGATAGTGACTGACGAACTTGTGCGTTACTCAGCCGAGGTCCGAAGTCAACTTCCCACCGAAGTAGAGGTGTGGGATCGAAGCGAGGTTTCTTCAGTCGAGCTACAACTCGCAGCCACGCCTGGCGTCACAGTGCTCGTGTACGACCAGGCCTGTGCGAATGAGCTCCGACGTTTGCGTAAGCGAGATCTCGCGCCAGAGCGCAAGACACGTGTCGTAATCAATGAGGCAGTTTGCGAGGGCTGCGGTGACTGCGGTGTGAAGAGCAGCTGTTTGTCGGTGCAACCCGTGGAGAGTCTGCTCGGTCGCAAAACACAGATTCACCAGGGATCATGCAATACCGACTACTCCTGCCTCGATGGTGAATGTCCGAGCTTCGTGACCGTTGAAGTCGATCGCGCTCCATCACGTTCGGTAGACGTCGCGCGGATACATCTCCCAGACATCCCCGCACCCGTTGCAATGCCCACAATCCCAGATGATGGATTTGGTGTCTACACGGTTGGTGTTGGCGGAACCGGTCTCGTCACACTCAACCAGATTCTTGCCACCGCCGCGGCGTTTGACGGATTGCATGTCACGGGCCTCGACCAAACGGGACTCTCCCAGAAGGGCGGCCCTGTTGTGTCGCACCTTAAGATCTTCCAAACTCCATCAAAGACCTCCCAGTCGCTCACGGACCAAGCCGTCGATACCTTCATCGCGCTTGACTTACTCGTGGCGAACGATCCACGACACCGTACTCGTCTAAGCCCACTGCGAACTCGGGCAGTGCTCTCTACTTCTGTGGTCCCAACCGCAGAGATGATTTTGCATACCGAAGCAAGCTTTGGTTCCGTGGCAGAACTCGCGACTTCGATTGGTCAATGTGTAAATCCTGATTTTCGGCACGTTGAAGACATCCTCGGAATTGCCGAAGGGGTATTCAAAGACCATATGACCGCAAACGTCATCGCACTGGGCATGGCGTATCAGCGTGGGTTTTTGCCGGTGACGGAGGCCTCATTACTGCGAGCAATCGAGGTCAATGGAGCGTCGGTCGAGCGAAGCAAGAAGGCCTTTGCGGTTGGCAGGTTGGCAGTGGCCGAGCCGAGTGCCCTTGCAACTTTGTTGCCCGACCACCGTCCTGGACAAATGGATCCCTCGCCGTCCCCGCGGGCGCGAGAACTCGCCAAACAGATTGTTTCCCATGATGTTGTGCGGCGACAAGAGGAGAAGGACCAGCGACTTGTCCAATTGCTCACGGCGGAACTCATCGACTATCAGGGTCGTCGTCTAGCGAATCGTTACTTCGAGGTGGTCAATGGTCTTGCCAAACGCGAATCTGAGATATTTGGCGCCACAGGAGCCGTGTCTCGAGCCGCGACACTGCAGCTCTTTCGACTTATTGCAGTTAAGGATGAGTATGAGGTTGCCCGATTGCACCGCAAGGCTCAGTTTCGTTCGCAATTGACTCGCCTCGTACCAGATGGTCGGCGTCAGCGGTTCCTGTTACAGCCGCCCTTTCTCACCGCACTCGGACTTAGGACCAAAATCGCGCTACCGGCCCATCTTGCGCTGCCCATGTTCGCGGCACTTGTAGCAATTCGGCGTCTTAGGTCAACCCCTTTTGACATCTTCGCGCTGAGTTCGATTCGTCGAGAAGAGCGAAGGCTGCTCGCTGACTATTTTGAGGATATTGCGCTCGTCCAATCCGTTATCTCGCACGACAATCGCCGGGAGTGTGCGGACCTGCTCGGCCTGCCTGAGTTGGTGCGCGGGTACGAGGCCGTAAAGCGTTCTTCGATGCGCAAGTATTACGACCGTCGTATCACGGTCCGTAACTCGTTGGGAGCGAACTAGCAGGTAAGAGGGACTGGTTTTTGAGTCTCAATCAATGAGCACTGGATACTCGAGGAAGTGACGTCGCACTGATTGTTCGTCGCGTGAAGCTGGGCGTGCAGGGTCACGCCTCGCATTATGCTGCAGCAAGATTTGCGCCATCGTCGCTACTGCACCGTGCAGGGGAACCCCGGTCTCATCCGCGCCGAGATCGGTACCCCCAGCCACCTCCTGACCAACACATGCGTGGAATCCCGTACCGAAGCTAAGTCCCCACGGTGACACATCAGCCGGTAGGTTTCGACCTGGTCGGAACTGATCGGCGTCGAGGCCGAACGCGTCGGGGTCGCGGTTCGCCTGCTTCAATTCGATAATCACACGTGACCCACATGCGATCTTCGTGCCATCGGAGAGCACGAGATCCCGAGTGGCGACTCGCTCTGAGACTGGGCTTGCGGGATGAAGACGAAGGGACTCGAATCCCATCCGCTGGAGAGCCGAGATGTCGTTTGCGAGCACCGACCGCTGACCTGGATCTGCTTCAATCCAGTCAAACACGTGATCCATCATGTTGACGAAAGCCCCAGACGTTGAATGTGAACCGACCCATGGGTAATACGCAATCTCCCGAAGTATGTCGTGCATGGGAATCTCAAGAGTTTTCTGACTTGTGAGGAGCGTCATTAACACATCTTTCGGCAATTCTGACTCCGCGAGACCACCGGTCTCCACATGGCGCAGGGCTTCCATCCTGCGCTGGAGCGCAGGTGTGAAAAATTCTTGGTCGTACTCGGCAAGTGCCGCGTTGCCATCATTGATGACGTCTGATTTATCACCCAAGAAGTGATTTACATTCGCCGCGCGAGCCATGCGTGCCATTAGGCCAGCAAGTTGGGCGAACCGCTCTGGACTATCGCCGAGGTCAATCCCCGCAATGTCGGCAGCGATTCGCATCATTGTATTCCGCGCTAGCTGGACCATATCCACCGACTCGAGTCCCCTGTGCTCGTTAAGACTTGCCTTAACTGAGGCAGGTATCAGGTTGCATTCCCAGTTCACGAAAGTTTCCCGTCGGAACAGACGATTCTCAAGTCGCCGACGTGCGGTGTGTTCGGCGCCGTGCAGATTGACGATGACCTTTGCCATGAGAGCGTGGCCTTCGTCGTACAGGCCTTGCCGGAGGTCACGAGATCTCATCGCTTCGCGGGCTGAGGAGTATCGAGACAACCGAATCTCGCGCATCGCCATCCCGGCAGCTTCGGAATCTAGGCTCATGAGACCACTGTAGATGCGCCCACTCTTCCTTGCCTCAGCCACGGCGCCCGCCTTGACACGCGCCGAGATGGTCGTTGGAGCCGGCATCGCAGGCTTCGATGGAGTCGGACTGCGTTTTGACCTTGCTCCGCCAACGCGTGGTGAGCTCGTCGAGCTGCAAAGGGTACTTGCTGATAACGGTCTAACTGTGCTCGACATTGAAGTGGTCCGAATCGGAAACGAAGATCGGTCAACGACGGACGTATTGTTCGAAGCCGCTTTGGCGCTTGGGGCGAAGGCAGTGCTTGCCGTAAGTGATACGTCTAACGGAATTGAGCTATTTCGGAGACTGGACGAGCTAGCAGACAAAGCAGCAGCTCAGAGTCTTGTTATTGCGCTCGAATTCATGCCATTCACGGCAATCAAGACACTCGCGCAGGCTCTCTGGGTGGTGCAGCACCTTGGGAGACCTGAAGTAATGGTTCTGGCGGATGCGCTTCATATGCAGAGGTCGGGTTCAACATTCAGTCACCTTTCCGAAGCTGCGAGCGAAGTTTGCTATTTGCAATTGTGTGATGCGCCGATTGTTTCTCCGCCCGACGATGCACGGTTGATCGAGGAAGCCAGACTTGGTCGGCTGATGCCGGGATCTGGAGAACTTGACCTGCGAACATTTCTACGCAGTGTCCCGCAGGTTCCGATCTCGGTCGAGGTTCAGAGTCTCGAGCTACGTCAATCGCACACTCCGACTGAGCTAGCGGTTCTTGCCTATCGCACCGCGAAAGCGGTGACGCTGGACTCCGAACTAGACGACCTCGTTCGTGATGACTCGTGCTGAGTCACTCGGCTCTATAGGAAAAGAATGTGATACTCGCCCCAGTACGGGCGCTTGGTTGTCGTATCCATTTTCGGTGGGCGAGCAGGATCAGGTGCCGCACCGCGGTCAAGCATCGCTTGGACAGCGACGCTGACGAGACCGTATTCGAATTCCGCGGTGTCCGCCGAGCGGTCAAGTAGTCCTGCGGCCAGTTCTTGCCCGATGCAAGCATGCATGCCATGCCCGAACGAGAGTCCCCAAGCATCGGCAGTGGGATCGAGTGGAATTCGGGCGGGATTGAAACTGGCGGCATCCGACCCGAATACTGTGACATCGCGATTCACTGACATCAAATCAATCGTCACCGTCTCGCCAGTTTTCACGACGGCGCCCGACTTGAGCTCGATATCACGTGTGGCGCGACGCATCGCGACGGGGCTGGAAGGGAACAGCCGAATCGTTTCGTAGACAGCTGACTGAACGAATTGCTTATCGGAGCGCGACCGGGCTGCATCGTTGGGGTTGTCCCTACACCACGTAAACAGATGGTCGAGCGTGCGCACGAAAGCCGTTGCAGATGTGTGTGCTCCAGCGAGGAGGAAGAATGCGATCTCACGCAACAAGATTTCACGTGGGATGTGTAGTGCGTCTTCGTTCTGTAGAAGCACCGTGAGGACATCCTTCGGGAGATTGGCCCCGGTTCCGTCATCGCTCGCGATGAGAGCAAGCCGACGATCAATTGATGGCCCAAGAAACTCCGTGTCGAACTGTTTCTTTGCAGCCGTGATTTCTTGAGTTACCACCGCTGGGTCGCGGGTGGAGTGTGCCAGTGTTGCGCCTTCAATAAATTTCATCATGAATGCATAGAGGTTCGCAGTTTCTTCAGGTGTGCGCTTTGGTCGGTCAAGGCCAGCGTTGAGCGCGGCAAGATTCATCATGAACTGATGAGAGAGTTCGACGAGTTCAGCTCGACCAGTCGCAAGCCAAGGGGTCAGTGTCTCGGTGATGATTGGAGGAAAGAGATCGCGTTCATAGTGCACTTGAGTTTCCCTGCGAAAGAGACGGTTCTCGAGCCGGCGTCGCGCACGGTGCTCATCTCCGTGCAGGTTGATGATGACATCGCCCATGACCACTTCGCCAGCGTCATATAGGGCCTGACGAAAATCTCTGTGACGGTACACCTCTTTCGCTTCGGCAAAGGTCGTTACCGTCAAAACATTCATAGTCACACAATAACTCCCAGCCCCAATCCTCCGTCGATGGTGATGACGGTGCCCGTGACCCATTCAGCACGAATCGCGAACTCGATCCCTTCTGCGATCTCGGTGGCCGTTCCAATTCTGCCGAGTGCGTGGTGGTTGGCCATTCCCGCAAGTCGCCTAGCTGCCTGCTCGTCGTCGAACAGTCCGGCCCGCTGATTGATCTCGGTCAGCACGGCTCCTGGTCGAACGGCATTCACGCGGATGCCTCGCGGACCGAGTTCGGCGGCGAGCACCCGAGCCAAGGTCTCTAATGCGCCCTTTGTTGCCGCGTATGGCGCTGCACCGGGGTACGAACGAACGGTATAGATCGAGCCAATAAAGACGACGGCACCCTTACTTGACTCCAGGTGGGGTAGGGCAGCTTGAGCCAGCATCATTCCGGCAATCACGTTGTCTTCAAATACCTGTCGAAGCGGCTCGGGAGACCACGACTCGATCGGAGTTCGTTCCATGTTGCCCGCATTCGAGACCAATGCGTTGAGGCGGCCTCGTCCGTGTCGTACAGCGTGCTCAACCATCCGATGGCGGTCCTCGTGCTTCGTGACATCGGCGGCAAGCCACGAGCAGTTATCGCCGACGCTTTCGGCAACAGCCCGTACCTTCTCTGACCGGCGGCCGGCCACGGTCACAAGAGCACCGTTTGCTGCCAGCAATCGCGCCGCTGCCTCGCCGATTCCTGATCCGCCGCCTGTGATGAGCACTGACATATTCTCGAGGGATCTCATCAATTTCAGACTACTTAGTTACAGCGCGCCTGCCTTCACTTGCGTAGTTGGGGTCCAGCTATGCCCGTTGGGCGTGGCAGAAATGACATCAGCGATTGAGTGAGTCCGCCGTCGACGAAGAGCGCTTGACCAGTGATGTAAGTGGAATCCTCCGAAGCGAAGAATGAGACTGCGTGAGCGATGTCATCTGGTGTTCCGAGCCGGCCCAATGGCACGGCGCGTGCTCGAGCCTCCCTGACTTCGGGGTCGCCGTAGACGCCCGCGCCGCTGGTCGGAACCAGTCCGGGCCCAACGGCGTTGCACCGGATTCCGAAGGCACTCCACTCGACGGCCATCTGGCGCGTCATCGCGAGTAACGCTGCCTTGGACGGCGTGTAGGACCCCACACTTGGACTTGCATTCGTCGCTGCAATCGACACGATATTGACGATGGAGCCGCTACGTCGCGCGATCATCGCCGGTACCACCGCGCGGCACATCTGAAAGGGGCCGAGCACATTGACATTCATGACGTCCTGAAAGTCTTTCGTCGATGTCTCCACCAGCGGTGTGAATCGCCAGATTCCCGCATTGTTGACGAGAACGTCGACGGGACCGAGGGAATTGACGACTGCATTCACTTCGTATTCGTTGCTCACATCACAGTGCAAATAGTCATCGCCCGCGATATCAAGCTTGATGACTTCAAAGCCGTCCATTGAAAGTCGTTGTGCGATAACTGCGCCAATGCCGCGGCCGGCACCTGTTACAACGGCAAGCTTCTTCATTCACCCGAGCCGAATTTGTCAACTGACTTGGGTCGCGGGAGCATCGTGAGGACGCTCATGGTGATGCCGCCATCAACGAGAATGTTCTCGCCAGTGATGTAGCTAGCTTTGTCTGAAGCGAGAAACGAAACCAGGTTTGAAACATCGTCGGGTCTACCCAGTCGGCGGGCGGGAATCTTGGCCTCCCGCGATCGTCGAACTTCTTGGTCAGCGTGAATGGCGTTACTCATTCCCGCATCCATGAGACCAGGAGCAATCGCGTTGACGCGAATTCCGAACGGACCCCACTCCACAGCCATTTGCTTCGTCAGAAGCGCCAGACCCGCCTTGGTGGAAGTGTACGCGCCACTATTCGGTCCTGGCACGATGCCGTTCATCGAAGTGATGTTGATGATTACTCCACCTTTGCCTGCGTTTCGCATTTGTACGGCACAATGGCGAGCAACGATGAAGGCTCCGACGAGGTTCACTCTGACGACTGAATCGAAGTCCCTCTGATCCAGGTCGATAAGTGGTCCGAACCGCACGATTCCCGCATTGTTCACCACGAGATCTGGTACTGCGCCGAACTGGCTCAATGCAGCCTCGACGGAGGACGGATCGCCCACATCGCATGCAATGGCTTGACAGTTCGTCGGGACGCCCGAAGCTTCGATTGCGACTCGATTCATGTCAAGCATGCCCACGCACCACCCCTCATTGCTGAGTTGCTCTGAGATGACTCTCCCTAGACCCCCAGCAGCGCCGGTAACGATTGCGAATTTCATGGTTTCCTCCCGAGATCGTAAGGTACTTGCATATGAATGAGGACACCAAATTGACTCGTGAGATCGTCCTTGAGTTTCTTCGTTCAGTTGAAGCCAGAGACATAGACGCAGTTGTCCGGTGCTTCACGCCGGCCGCTACGTATCAGAATGTGCCATATGAGATTCACACTGGGCACGATGCGATTCGTCGTCTCTTTCTTCCAATACTTTCGCGCTCATCGCGAGTGCAGTGGGAAATAATCAGCGAGTCTTTCTTGCCGTGGCGCGCCCATCTCGAGAGAGTCGACCGTTTCTGGATTGATGGAAGTGAGTACTCAGTGCCATGCCACGGAGTTGTATATGTCGAAGAGGCAAGCGGCAGGATTGCGGCGTTCCGGGACTACCTCGACCTGGGCCTTTGGCGCGAGAAAGTTATGAGTGTGCTAGCTCCCAAGTGACGGGCACGTTGGACCACGCGGAGATTTTTTCGCCGGCTAAGTGATTGCGCTCAGGCAGCGGCGTGAGGTCAACTTTGCGACCACGACACCAGAGGTGTCGGAATCGAGACTTGTCGCCTAGCAGGGCGATATCTTTGCTCGGGTCACCGTCAAGCACAAGTACATCAGCGTGGTAGTTCTCTGCCAGCACTCCGGTCTTCCCAAACTCGCCAACCGCCACTGCATTGTCCATTGTTGCGCAACGAATGGCTTCGAGAGGCGTCAACCCGAGATGCTGTACGAATACTTCCATCTCGCGGGCGTGCCAGTTTCCGTATGGCGTCATTGAGAATCCGCTTTCAGATCCGCACAGCAGTTTGACTCCGGCGTCGTATGCACGTCGCAATTTTTTGCCTGTGTCCTCCAGTTCGCCCTCAAAGATCCGTTTTGCAGCTGGCGATGCACCGGCCTTGTCGCCGTAGTCATACACATTTGCCAAGAACGTAAATACCGGACCAACCGGCACTTTCTTGTCGACGATTGCGGCGAGGGCCTCTTCACCGAGATTCGAAGCATGCCAGATGATGTCAACTCCCGCCATGACGCAATCAAGAGTGGCTTGGTCACCTCGGCAGTGGGCGGTAACCGGTACATCCAGGGCATGGGCGGTATCACAGACGACCTTGAGTTCGTCACGAGTCCAGACCTGAACCTCACCTCGACGAGTTGGAATTGAACCAGTCACATGAATCTTGATGATGTCGGCACCATCCTTGATTTGACGGCGAACTACACGCACCATTTCATCCTTGTCTCGCACCACTTCTGCATAGCCCGCAGTTCCATGATCAGGGATGAGTCGTCCAGCAGTACCTCCCACGGCAGTCATCAATGCGAATGTTCCACTTCGCATGTTTGGACCCTCGATGATTCCGGCGTTCACACAGTCGCGAAGGGCGGGTCCGATATTGAAGAGCCCATCAACATCGAGCATCGAGGTAACACCGGCTTTCAGGATCTTGCGCAAGTTGTATGACGCCAGAATTGCGGCAGATGCCGGTTCGCGGTGGGCAAAGAGCTCATCATTCGAGGCCGGCTCGCCCAGCGTCACGTGTACGTGCGCGTCAATCAGCCCCGGCATCACCGTCAAGCCGGAGCAGTCCACGGTGGTCAACTTCGCCGATAACGCGGCGTCCAATGTCAGATTTCGACCAACTCCTTTTATGACTGAGTCGACCATTAGCACGTCGGTGTTAGGGGCAGGGAGCGCACCGGTGCCGTCGATGACGGTTCCGCCTCGGAGAAGCGTTGCGCGCGCACCTACAGCAGAATCAGAGACGGGTATTGGATGTGGTGACATACGGTCCTCGTTTACTTGTCACAAGTGATGGTATCTGCCAAGTCACGAAGCACTCGGACTTTGTGATGGGTGGGAGAATTGTCATTGCTAACCTTGCCCTGTGCTTGGTGAGCCCTTCCCGGCACTTACCGAGGAACACCAACTCTTTCGAGAGTCTGTTCGTCACTTCGCTCTGAAGGAAGTCTCGCCTTACGTGGGGGGGTGGGATGAACGTGCAGAGTTCCCACTTGCGCTCGTGCGACGAATGGGTGAACTGGGGTACTTCGGGCTCGTATTTCCAGAATCTTGGGGTGGATCTGGGGGTGACTTTACGTCCTTGTGTGTCGCGATTGAGGAGCTCGGTGCCGTTGATCAATCCGTCGGCATCACGCTGGCTGCGGGTGTCGGACTCGGAATCAATCCAATCTTTGCATTCGGAACGGATACCCAGAAGTCGCGCTACCTTCCCGACCTCATCGCTGGGCGCACGCTCGGGGCGTTCGGACTTACCGAGCCTGACGCGGGTAGCGATGCCGGTGCAACCAAGACGCGCGCAGTGTTTGACCAGAAGCGTCGCACATGGGTGATAAACGGAAGCAAGGCCTTCATCACGAACTCCGGTACCCCCATCACCAGTGTCATCACCGTGACGGCGAGGACCGATCAGGGTATTTCGGCCTTTCTTGTACCGAGCGGTTCGAAGGGATTGATCGTTGAGCCTGCGTATCGCAAACTCGGATGGCGCTCGAGCGACACGCATGGTCTCGTGTTCCAGGACTGCACGGTACCTGAAGACGCACTGCTCGGTGACCCGGGTAAAGGATTCCGGAACTTTCTCTCAATTCTTGACGATGGGCGGATCACCGTTGCTGCCCTAGCGCTCGGTCTCAGTCGTGCCTGCCTCGAGAGTGCGGTTGCATATGCCAAGACCCGCAAGGCGTTTGGTGGCCCAATCGGGAGATTTCAGGGTTTATCGTTTGCCCTCAGCGATCTAGCGGTCAAAGTTGAGAACTCGCACAACCTCGTATACAAGGCAGCGACGTTGAAAGATCGGGGAAAGCCATTTCGAGATGCCGCCGCGATGGCAAAACTTTATTCGAGCGAAGCTGCTGTCGATGCGACGAGACTCGCCGTGCAAGTCTTTGGCGGCGCAGGCTTCATTGAGGAAGTGCCGGTGGCACGCTTTTATCGCGATGCCAAGATTTTAGAAATTGGAGAAGGTACGAGCGAGATTCAACGCGTTGTGCTCGCTCGTTCGCTCGGCTTGCCTACCGACTAAGAGGTCAGTGACTCGTTTGTGTCAGCTATCCGTTAAGTGACGCGAATAGATCTGGATCCGACTGCCGAAGTCGCCGATAATTTGCCAACCACATCTGCTCTCTGAAGCCGTACTTGTAGTAGGCCTCTTTGTAGGAGCGAGCTGATTGACGATCCATCGGCCTTCCGCCGCAACGAATTGCATCAAGCTGAAAGTCGCAGGCCATACCGAACGCAATCGTCTCAGCAACCGTATGTTCGAGTGAGTCGCCACAGTGCACTGAACCGTGATGGGGCATCATGGCGACTTTGTTTTGGCCGAGCGCCGTCGCGATGGCTTCACCTTCGGCGTCTGGCGTAAGTGACGGGTCATCAACGAACGAAGTTACGAGGTCTGCAAACATGCATCCGTAGACGTAGTAAACGTCGAAGGGGTGGCCAGTGGTGGCCAGAGCTGAGATGCTGCGAGCGTGGGTGTGGATGGTGCAGTTCACATCGGGGCGCAAGCGCATGATAGATGCATGGAAATTAATGCCAGGTGAGGCGGGTAAAGTGCCCGGCTCGAGCACACGAAGATCGAAACTCACTTTCGACACGTGCTCGGGCAATGTTTCGTCAAAGTATTGAAACGGAGTTGTCCAGAATGCGTCCTCGCCCGGAACGCGCACGCTGACGTGTCCGCCTACCTGGCTGTCAAGTCCGGCGCGAAACAACATTCGACGCGCCGCCGCAATCTTGAAATGGACGGACTCTTCAGTGAAGCGCTCAGCACGACGGTGCAAAGTGTGAATCGACATTCCTACCCTCCGTTTCTTGGTGGCTTGGTCAGAGTACCACCGCCCCGATGCGTGTAGTTTGTAGGAATATACCCCGCTCTGGGTACCCATGGGGCGGCGACGTGAAAGTAGGTATTCATGACGACGTTGGAAAACCTCAACCTGGGTGTTGGAAAAGGCCGTAACTCGACGGTGAGTTTCCTGCCTGAACCTGACAAGCGTCCGATGAAGTACGTAGTCATCTCAGTTGACGATCACATTGTTGAGCCTCGAGAGGCGTTTGAGGGACGGTTCCCGGCCCATTTGGCTGACCGCGCCCCGAAGATCATTGAAACGAAGGACGGTGCCGAATCATGGTTGTTTGAAGACCGCATCATCCCAAACGTCGGGACGAATGCCGTGATCGGGCGCCCCCCAGCCGAGTATTCGATGGAGCCAGCCCGCTTCAATTACATGCGTCGCGGTTGCTACGACGTTGATCAGCGTGTGAAAGACATGGATACGGCTGGAATCTGGGCATCTCTCTGTTTCCCATCGATGGTGGCCGGCTTTGCTGGCACTCGCTTCGCTGAAGCGAAGGATCCCGAACTTGGATTCGCTGCAGTTCGTGCATGGAACGATTGGCATCTCGAGGATTGGTGTGGGCGTTACCCCGAGCGATTCATACCCCAACAGATCACATGGTTAAAGGACCCAAGCGTCGCAGCTCACGAGATTCGAAGAAATGCGTCTCGTGGATTCAAATCGCTTTCTTTCCCGGAGATTCCCGAGAGGCTCGGACTACCGAGCATTCACTCCGGTCACTGGGACCCGATACTGCAAGCTTGCGAGGAGACAGGCACTGTTATCTCGCTGCATGTTGGCTCTGCCTCGCATCTCGTTACCGGCTCGAAAGACGCTCCTCCCGATGTGATCGCCACGTTGTTCTGGGTTGGCTCAACTATCGCTGTGACCGATTGGCTCTTTTCTAAGGTTGCATTGCGCTTCCCAAAACTAAAGATTGCCATCTCCGAAGGCGGCATCGGCTGGGTACCCGCGCTGATGGACCGAATTGATCACTGCTTCAGATACAAGGATTTTACGGGCGGGTGGATCAACGAGGATTTACATCCAAACGAAGTGCTACAGCGCAACTTCTTCTTCTGTGCGCTCGACGATACCGCTGGCTTTGAACTGCTTGAACGTATCGGAGAAGACAACGTAATGGTCGAATGCGACTATCCTCACGCGGACTCGACCTGGCCTGACACTCAGGGCTATCTCGAGAAACAACTTGGTTGGTTGCCGTCGAATACGATTGAGAAATTGACGTGGCAGAATGCCTCGCGCATCTACGATTTCGAAGTCGCTCCGGAAGCCTTTCGGCGCCAAGTACCCTGCTGAACAAAGCGCTTAAAGAGTCGATTTACGATTCGGCATCGAATGGTGGCGGAGGTGCGCGGTCAATAGAACAGCATCGCCCGTCAGTCTTGATCCGCCTTCCTGTCTTTCAGGTCAACAATTGCCATGGTCGGTCGGGTGGCGGTAAGTCGAGGGCGGGGTAGGGGATTGACCGCGAGCAGTTCGTGTACCTCGCCGATCGCGCGATTCGTCGCAGATTCACCCGCTAGAGCACCAAGCGTGAGGCCTGTGCAGATATGGATGCCACCCAAGCCAAGACATGGATTGACGCCACCGACCGTGTCGCCTGCGGCATAGAGTCCGAGAACTGGCTGACCTAGAACATCTACAACGTTCATCGTGGTGGTGGTACGCAATCCACCAGATGGGAAGTTCGTACCGAGCGTCATACGACTGCAGTAGAAAGGGGGATCGCTAATGCCGTGACCATCTGCGTTAAATATCACTCGATTGAAAGACGGATCTTGTTGTGGCGTGGTGGCAAGCAGGCTGTTCCACTCCGCGAGGGTACGCGCCAGGACCGCGACATCGCACCCAATCTGTATTGCGAGTTCAGAGTGATCTGCTGCGGCTATGTACGGTGAAGGCATTTGGTCAACAAGATGCCGACGTTTGGTGAACGTGGTGTGGTCAAATACGTAGTACCCAACTCGGTCCGGCTGTGAAAGTAGCGCTGCGACACGGTCATCGTAGGGTCCAGCCTCGTTGTGGAATCGCTCACCCTTCACATTCACCGCGATTGAATCTTCGACTAGCGCCGAGCCCACGATCACCAGTGGCTGAATCATGGTCATATTGATGAGATCGCCACCGACGCTTTGCGCCATCAGGTGTCCGTCACCTTGGCATGTGTGAACACCGAGATACGGGGTACGAGCAAGGTGCTCTGGCTGATAGCGCAACCGCAACTCGGGATTCGCCTGATATCCACCAGTTGCGAGTACGACCCCGTGTGATGCCAGCCACGTCGTAACTCCCGATGGTCCAGAGGCAACGACTCCGGAGACACGGTTTTCTGATCGGACTAGCCGGATCGCTTTCGTGTTCAGCTCAACATTGACACCGAACTGCGAGAAGGCGCGGAGAAACGCTCGCTGTATCCCGAAGGTATCAACGACATTCAGCATTCGGTCAACGGTGTGCTGTAGCGGACGGCGGATGAAGCGTCCGAACTCCACACCGTACTCGATGAGAAAGTCGTACGTTCGGGCAGAGCGCTCTGCGAAGACTCGCGTCATGTACTCGTCCCAGATGATTCCGTACCGCCCACGCTGCAAATCGACCTCGGCACGGGCATCACTCATAAATATCTCGATGGAATCTTCGATGCCATGTTGGCGTTGCAATTCTGTGTCGATGAAAGCCATGTAGCCCGTCGACCAAATTGCGTTACCGCCGATTTCTGCAAGGGCTTCAAGAAGTGTCACGCTGGCACCCGACTTCGCAGCCGCCACGGCCGCACTCATGCCACCCGGGCCGCCGCCAATCACGAGGACATCGGTGTGTCGGGTCGTCACTACTATCGTCCTATCACACCAATGACAGTGATGGAGTCTGCATGAATGACGTGCCGCATCTTCGCCCAGTCTCGATGCAGGTTGAGCAACGCCTCAATGGCGAGCATCCAGAAGTAATGCGTCTCATCAGCGAGTCCGAACAACAGTGGAAGGCTCTGCATGACCGGCTCATCTCAATCATTTCTGCCTGTCTCGATGAGGCGGTCGAGCGCGGAGTCAACCTCGAAGCTTTCCTCGGCGGGGTGCACCGCCGGTCCTCCGTAGGAGTAGAGCGATTGGTGTCGACGCGACCGACGCCCGAGTCTGTTGCGTCATTACTCCGGTCGCATCACTCCGTGGGGGAAGTGAGAGTTGGTGAAGGCACTGTCATCTTTGAGCACGACTGCGGTTCGGGGCTCGTGCACTGGCGAAACAACCCCGATGTCGCGAAAGTCAGAGAAGGTGAGGTAGCGGGGGTCGCGGCCGGGGTTCCGAGATACTGTGCGCGCTGTATCCACACGATCACCGCAGTCGGCCAGGGATCCTGGCGGGTCACCCCACCGCGATCCACGGCAGAAAGATGTACATGGGAAGTCGATGTGCAGCCGCCCCGCGATCGTTGATGTATGGGTTCTCGCAAACACAAGCGACCGTCAGGTGTATTTTTCCCCTCGCAGCCAGCCCAGAAGATTGGGTCGAATCGCGACATCAACGACTTCAACGAGTTGTCCTCCTGGAGCCCGTAGATAAGCGAAGCGGGCTGGGCCTCCGTCGGCACCCACCATCCAAGATTCCAGTTCGTGCGACTCTGATTCAAGCATGGTGATTGCCGCACGGAGATCAGCGGTCCACCATCCGAGGTGGTGCATCCGTCCGTCTGGCAGGGTCTGCCACGGCGATCCGCTTGCTCCCTCGATGAGTTCCACATGAAGTGGCCCGTCACAGGAGTACGAAACAAGGATTGAAAATGTCTCCGGCGGTCGGGAAGGGCGGCCAACCGTGATCGTTCTTACCGCCGGCGTGGCCCAGCGCAATCCGATGGGTTGAAATGCACTCATCGCAGTTTGCAGATCATCCACTACCCACGCTGCGTGATAGAGATCGGTCTGCGGGAGGGGCATCTCTTGGCGAGTCCTATCTTGTGAGCCACCCGCCGTCAATCGGCAAGGTCACTCCGGTGATATAGCTAGCGTCATCGGAGAGAAGGAACGCGATTCCGCGCGCACAATCAATTGGTTCGCCAAGTCGTCCCATCGGTACCTGTTTTTCGAGCCACTCTCGTCCACCGGGCTCGAGGAGCCGCTCGGCGAGCATCGGGGTGATGATTGGTCCGGGCGCGATGGCATTTACACGAATACCGTCGGCCGCAAGTTCGAGTGCTGCGGCTTTGGTGAGCATGGCAACACCAGCCTTGGATGCGACATAGTGGGGCTGTCCAGGCACTGCTCCAAATGAATTCACTGATGCGATGTTGACGATTGTTCCCCGAGCACGCCTCTGCCTACACTCGCGGGCGAAATGCTTGATGGCCAAGAATGAACCGGTCAGGTTGATGCGAACCACCCGCTCCCATTCCTCCAGTGATAGATCGGTGATTGAAACTCTGGTACGCACACCTGCGCAGTTTACGATCGCATCGAACGGACCATGCTCTTGAAGTACGCGTTGCCAATCAGCCTCGCGAGCTACGTCGAGCTGCACGATCCCACCCGAAGCGGTGAGATCTGCTCGCGTGACCTGCCAACCACATGTTTCGAGATGATTTGCGGAACCAGCACCGATACCTGATGCTGCGCCAGTGAGAAGAACGTGACGCATAAGCGAAGCATAACTACTTCTGGTTAACGACACGAAGGTCGTGGAAGTCGTTCTTCGTAGATCGCGAGATGTCGCACTGCGGCGCGGGCTACTCTCGGAGGACGGGGGTGCTCACCGGTGCGGAGGTCGGCTAGTACGACGGCAGTTGTGGCGACAACAGCTTTGACTGTAGGAGTTGGGGCGTCTCTTGGATTCCTCTATGGATTCCTCGCCCCTGAGCTGCGCGAATACTTTGTAATTGACCGGGCCCGAGCAGGGCTCTTGGTGAGTGTGTACTTCGGGGCGACTGGAGTGACATCGATCCTCGGTGGAATTCTTTCCGATCAAATCTCGGCACGCCGCCTGATTGCGTGTGCCATCGCTCTGTTGTCCTGCGTGATCTTCATCGCGACCCGCGCCGAGTCATTTCTCTTGCTCGTAGTCATCTCAATGATTGGTGGAGCTTGTTATGCCCCAATCAATACCGGAACGAATGTTGTACTGGCCAGTGTCGTTCCGCCCAACCAGCGCGCGGTTGCATCCAATGCAAAGACGATGGGTGTCCCAATGCTCGTCTCGTTCGGTGCATTCTTTGCACCAGTCGTCGGACAGACGTTCTCGTGGCGCGTTCCGATCTTTGTATCGGGGGTTGTTGCGGTTGTGGTTTTCGTCATCGTGCTCGTGGTGATTCCCGACGTCTCAAGTCCGCGCAGAATTGGTGTGAGCGAGCGCCCACCTCTTGGGTTCTGGCGCATGCCTGTTGCTGCATTTTTCTTGTTGATCGGAAGTCAACCCGTGTATTCATGGTCGATTTCCTATCTGGTTGAGGAGTTGAATGTCGGCAAACTGCAAGCTGGGAGTGTTATCGGAGTCGCAAGCCTCATTGGTGCCGTAAACATGGTTGCACTGGGGGGCATGTCTGACCGTCTTGGACTTTCTTCGCGACGCACATTCCTCATCCTTCTTACGGGTGTACTTTGTTTCTCGCAAGCTGTTGTGGCGTCAGCCTCACGAGTTTCCATTTCGCTCTGTCTGTTGGCGATCACGGTGGCCGTTGTCTCACAGCTGGCAGCAATCGGCACGATGCACGCTCTCATCATTGATCTATGCCCGAGATCAGCCGGACGGGGGTCAGGCTTGACCATGACCGGCTATTACTTCGGCGCGCTTGCGGCACCCGTCAGTTTCGGTTTCATTGCTGATCAGCTTGGGTACTCTTACGCCTGGTCGTACTGTGCCATCTGTGCGGCATTGTCGTCCCTCTTTTTCTGGAGCGTCAAATGGATTCGCCAACCGAAGGCAACGGGGGCACCGTCTTCATTGCGGTGATTGACATCGGTGTCGGTACTGGATGACGCGAGGTTAAAGGCTCATTTCCGATGTCACAGACCGAAGAGTCGTTTCGCGTTCCCGCCGAGAATTGCCTCCGCGCCACCCGCGGGAAGTCGAAGACCTCCGATCATCTCCTGGTAGTTGTCTTCAACATCCCATCCCGCAAAGTTCGAGCCCAGCAAGACTCGGTCGACTCCTTCGGTATCGATCAAGAATTGCAATGCGTCAAGCCGATGTACCGCAGTATCCCAACTGAGTTGCTGCCATTGATCGTCGAATGAACGTGTAAGAAGACCTTTACCCCAAGGCCGTTTCTCTAGCGCCGCAATGAGTCGCCCCTTTTGGAATGGCGCGAAACCTCCCCCGTGGGCAACGTGGATTTTCAGCTTGGGATGTCGATCGAGGACTCCCCCAAAGAGAAGATGTGCGACGGCTAAGCCCTCATCCATCGCGAAACCGTAGATCACGTCCATGTCCCACCTATCAAAGAATGGTCCAGCGGACTGAAATGAACCTCGAGGGGCCGGGTGAATCACCACGGGGACACCAAGAGCCTCGTGCTCGCTCCACAATTCCTCGAACTGCGGGTGGGAGAGAGGTAACCCATTCACGTCAGTCCCGATGTACGAGCACACCATTCCCAACTCCGATACCGCCCGATGCAGTTCGCGCAGTGACGCATCCATGTCTTGGAGGGGAAGTGCTGCTGCACCGAACAATGATGTGTGTTTGGCACAGATTCTCGCAACCTCATCGTTGTGGGCGATGTTAAATGGGACTGCAGCCTTAGCGGGCTGATGATAAAAGTAGGTAATTGGATTTGGCGAGATGAGTTGCTTGTTGATGCCAAGTTCTGCCATTCGCTCGATGCGTAACTGCGGTACCGAGAACGGACTATTTGTGAATTTCACGTTCTCCAGTACATAATCACCAGCACGAAAAAACTGCGTGCCATCATCACGAACGCCCATCTCTGGACCTGCATGCCCACATGTGCCCATGACGCCCGGAAGTAAGATGTGAGCGTGAACGTCGATGACTTCAACCGTCGTCACGACTCAACAATACCCGTTAATGAAGCCACCGCAGACCAGATAAGCACCAAGGTGAACCGTGCTACTCGGGGCAATTTCGAACAACATCGAGAGAAACTCTCACGAAAGAACCAATTGTTCGTGCGTGATCGAATCGCGCTACTGCTCGACGATGGGTCGTTTGTCGAGGATGGGTTGTTGGCAAACGCATTGGCGGGGGACTTACCGGCTGATGGGGTGGTCACCGGGCTGGGGAGGATCGACTCACGACCCGTGTATGTCGTTGCCAACGACAGCACGGTGAAAGCAGGATCGTGGGGCGCCCGAACCGTTGAGAAGATAGTTCGAGCTACGGAGTATGCACTCCGCCATGAGGTTCCAGTGTTCTGGCTCATTGATTCGGCCGGTGCACGCATCACCGACCAGGTAGAGATGTTCCCTGGTCGACGTGGAGCAGGAAGAATCTTTGCCAACCAGGTGAAGTTGTCGGGAAAGGTTCCCCAAATCTGTTGCCTATTCGGTCCGTCAGCGGCGGGTGGCGCATACATTCCATCCTTCTGTGATGTCGTTTTTATGGTTGAAGGCAACGCATCGATGTACCTCGGTTCTCCCCGAATGGCCGAAGAAGTCATCGGAGAGAAAGTGAGCCTCGAAGAAATGGGCGGTGCACGAATGCACACGTCCGTGTCTGGTTGCGCCGACAATCTCGCCCGCAATGACGCCCACGCGATCGAGCTGGCACGGTCCTACTTTTCGTATATGCCCATTAATTGGCGAGGATCGCCGGAATTGTTCCAGTCGCGGGGCCCGCAGCGAGACATGAATCGATCCCTCTTGCCGGGAAGTGATGCAGCTGGATATGACATGCATCATTTTCTCGATGCACTGGTTGACGCCGAGTCATTCTTCGAAGTCAAGCCCGATTGGGCGCCCGAAATCATCACAGGATTCGGTCGGCTGGATGGCAATACGGTCGGTGTAATAGCCAATAATCCGCAACACAAGGGAGGTGTGCTCTTCATTGATTCCGCCGACAAATCGGCGAGATTCGTGTGGCTATGCGACGCATTCAATATCCCGCTGCTCTTTCTGGCAGATGTTCCCGGATTCATGATTGGTACGCAGGTGGAGCGTCAAGGCATCATCCGACACGGTGCGAAAATGATCACGGCAATCACCGAGGCCACCGTTCCGAAAATCTGTGTAATCGTACGTAAGGCGTATGGAGCTGGTCTGTATGCGATGTGCGGTCCAGCATTCGATCCAATCGCGACCATCGCCCTTCCCACGGCAAAGATTGCAGTGATGGGGCCGGAACCCGCAGTGAATGCAGTCTTTGCAAACCGAATCGAAGCAATTGTTGATCCGAATGAGAGAAGTGCTTTCATTGAATCCAAGCGGCGAGAATATGAAGCCGATGTGGATCTGCTTCGACTGGCAAGTGAACTGGTCATCGATGTAGTGGTCGACTTTCCACAACTTCGCGGCGAACTTGTCCGCCGTTTCGCTGCGGCAGATCCGGTTGACCGATCGGCAATTGCGAAGCGACACGGTGTGCCACCAGGATGACCACACTCAATCTCCCCAACGAACTGTCTGCTCGGCAAGAGATCCACGATCTCCTATTGCGGTACTGTCGCGGTGTCGATCGACTTGACCAGGAGCTTATCGATTCTTGCTATGCAACTGATAGCTGGGATGACCACGGATATTGGAAAGGGGCAGGCAAAGACTTTGGCAGCTTCATAACGGCATCTCTGCGTCAGCGTGCAATCATCACCAGTCATACGATTGGCAATTCACTCATAGAGTTCGAATCAGAATTCGCAGCCCGCGGCGAAACTTACACCATGGCCTACTTGCGGCGGCAAGATGTCGATGAACGGCAGTGGCTAGATCAGTTTTTTGGTCGTTATGTGGACAGATTCGTTCGAGTACAAGGACAGTGGCTCATCGCGCGTCGAGTGGTGTTACACGACTGGTCGATTGCGACTGACTTGAGTGCTACCGCATCGTTCCCGGTCAAGATTGGCACGTTTGAACAGGGAAAGCGTAGTCGCGACGACTTGTCGTATCGGAATTCCGTGCACTAGTTTCACCGAGAATGAGGCTCTGTGCAATGTCGTTAGGAGCTGAGTGAACAGGTTTCCGTTACTCGGATCACCGTGTCGTGTCGGGTCGCTGACGCTAAAGAATCGTGTCGTCATGGCGGGTCATGGGAGTCGCTTTGTTGAGTGGCATGAGCACGGACTATCGCAGCGACAAGCCGACTACCTTGCGGAGCGAGCGAAGGGCGGCGTCGGACTCATCATTCAAGGCTCGGGGATTGTTCATCCAACCGGGATGACGTTTCCAGGAATCAACCAGGTATGGAGCGATGCCGTTCTGGACTCGTACCGCCTCGTCGCAGACTCGGTGCATGCCCACGATGCTCGAATTTTCGGCCAACTCTCACATCTCGGCCGGCAAGGACACTCGTGGGCCTCACATCGCGAGCTCTGGGGACCATCGCCAGTTCCTGACCCGTCGAGTCGAATCGTTCCCCACGCAATGACCGTTCGCGAGATCCGAGAGATTACTGATTCGTATGTCGCGGCGGCAAAGCGGTATCTCCTTGCCGGATTTGACGGTCTTGAGGTATACATGGCACACGGCTACTTACTGGCTTCTTTTATCTCGCCATTCTCCAATATGCGCGATGACGAATATGGAGGTTCACTCAGTAACCGTTGTCGGTTTCCCCTAGAGGTTTTCGATGCGGTGCGTTCTGCAGTAGGAGATGTACCGATAGGTATCCGAGTGACATCGGATGAATTCGTCGACGGAGGAGTTCGTCTCGATGATGCAATCGAGGCCGTTGACTTGATCATTGGCCAGGTAAAAGTTGATTACATAAGTGTCAGCGTCAGCAACTATGCGTCGATCGAAACGATGATTCCCGACATGTCATTCCCACAGAAACCGTTCGTAGCCAATGCTGCTGCTATCAGAAGGGTTGCACGTGGTATTCCGGTCATGACCGTCGGTCGAATCGTGACTCCAGAGAATGCCGAGGGAATTCTTGCTGACGGTACGGCAGACTTGGTTTGTGTTGTGCGCCCCCTGATCGCCGATCCAGAGTGGACGAATAAGGCTCTGCGGGGTCATCGCGAGCGAATTCGAGAGTGCATATCTTGCAATGTTGGCTGCCGTGGAGGACCTCATCGGGGCACGACCATTGCCTGCTTGGTCAATCCGGCAGTTGGATTTGAACGCACGATGGGGATCTCGTCATTGACCAAGGCGACCGAGATTCGGCACGTCGTCGTTGCAGGCGGTGGTCCAGCAGGTTTGAAGGTTGCAGAGACCGCAGCCCTACGCGGCCACCGAGTGACACTCGTTGAAAGGTCTGGTGCCACTGGCGGGATGGTGGAAACTGCAGCAGCAGCAATGCCTTACCGCGCCGAGTTTGCCGGCAGCGTGCGATGGCTACGTGATGAATGCAGTCGGCTCGGCGTGAAGTTCTTACTCAACACCGAATTCTCGACCGCGCTCGCCCAATCATTGCGAGCCGATGTGGTGGTGCTGGCAACGGGGGCGCGACCGCTGACACCGGAGGTCCCTGGTGCCGACCTACCGCATGTGAGCACTGTGCCAGCGGCAATCCATAATGGGGTCCTCGGGCACCATGTCGTCGTTGCCGACTGTGGTGAGGCGGATTGGAAGTCACTCACGACTGCCGAATGTTTGGCTATGCGAGGCCACCGAGTCACGATCGTTTCCCCAGCACCGGCAGCGGCGGAAATCGACGCCTTCAGCAAACCAACGCTCCTGCGTCGACTCGCTGTGGCGCGAGTCGAGATACTGGAACATCGCACTCTCATTGCAATTGGCGATAGCGACGTGACTCTTCGGCATGGGTGGAGCGGGGAGACGGAGAAGGTGACTGGTGTTGATGCAGTAGTGACGTCGTGGTACGGCTGTGCAAATGACGAACTGCGAGAGGAATTGGAAGAGCACGGACTCGAAGTGCACCTCGCTGGCGACTGTCTTGCCCCGCGTCGGGCAATCGACGCAATCTGGGATGGCTTTCGCATCGGTTGGAATCTGTGAAGCGTTGCTCAGGAGGGTGATTGAGAATGTACGAAAATGAACGACATGTTCTCGTGACGGGAAGTGGCTCGGGAATCGGGGAGGGGATTGCGCGCGTTCTTGCTGCTCACGGCTGGAACGTCGTGGTGAACGATGTTGACCCAGACCGGGCGGCATCGGTTGCTCGCTCCATCGGTGGAATACCGATGCCCGGCGATGTAGATGTGCACGCTGAAGAGCTGATCGCGGGAGTAGTTCGAGAATGCGGTTCTCTCCACGCGCTCGTCAACAATGCGGGAATCATCATGCGATCAAGTCTGGAGTCACTCCCCGACGAGCACATCGAACGTGTCTTCGGTGTGAACTTACGTTCGGTGGTGCGGCTCGCGCGTTTTGCCTTACCGCACCTCAAGATTTCTGGCGGATCAATCGTGAATATTTCTTCGATAGCGGCGGAGATTGCACAGGTGGGCGGTGGGCTCTACTCGGCATCCAAGGCAGGAGTCTCGGCGTTTACAAGGCAAGCCGCCGTCGAGTGGGGACCGTTGGGTGTGCGGGTGAATGCCGTTGCGCCAGGTCTAATACGGACCGCAATGGCTGAAGCCGTTTACTCAGTGCCGGAAACCTACGAGCGTCGGCGATCGATGATTCCCTTGCGCAAGATAGGAAGGCCCGAAAACATCGGTACCGTCGTTGCGTTCTTGCTTTCAAGTGACGCCGAGTATGTCTCGGGTCAAGTTATCGAGGTGGACGGTGCGTTCTCACACACGCTAATCGGATTGCTTCCGCACCCTCCTTCGTGAACGTCACGCCTTCCGAAGACCGCGCTTGACGAGGAGTGGTCGCAGTACATCATTGAATTGTCGAAGCCCCGAATGATAGTCAACCCAGCTGATTGAGATTCCGTCCAGGCCAGCTTCTGCGAATGCAGACATGCCTGCGACGACTTGTTCTGGTGTGCCAACGAGTGGTATGGCGCCGTATCCAGCTATCAGGTTGGAAGCCATCCTCCTCCAACCCTCACCGAGAGCACTCTGAGAGTTGGGTACGAGGACATTCAAGAGGTTCTCAACCCCTGCCCAGTCGCCGCGTTGATTGACATAGTCATCGCGATAAGCGATGGCTTCGTCTTCAGTGTCACGGCAGACGATATAGCCCTGACCGAAGACTTGGATTTCGCGACCGTAGGTATCGCGGGCGAGCGCCTTTACATTTCTGGCGATTGCCCCGACGCTCTCGATATCACTTCCGACGACGAAATTCAGATCCGTGTGTTTCGCAGCAAAATGTTGACCGCGCGGACTATTGCCTGCACTCATCAAAACGGGGTAAGGTCGTTGTACGGGTTTCGGCTCCGAGTACAGCCGTGGCGATGTGAAAAATCTTCCATTCCAGTCAAAATCCCCTTCCCGTGTCCAAAGCTCCTTGCATATTGAAATCCACTCGTCGGCGAGGTCGTAGCGTTCGTCATGCGGCAGCTGTGGGGCCCCGAACATACGAATCTCATCTTCGTTCCAGCCAGCGACCAGATTCAGCGCGAAACGTCCGTTTGAGATGTGATCGATCGTGGCAACCTCCTTTGCGGCACGCACAGGGTGCACGGTCGGCACGTGGAATGTTGCGAAGACAGAAATCGTCGTCGTTACTGCAGACAGGCCTGCAGCCCACGTGAACGACTCAAAGTTTCGGTGGTTGAAATTCACGTTGCCGCCCATGCCGCGCCAACGTGCCACTGGAATGACAGCTTCAATACCGGCGGCTTCCGCAGCCCTTGCGATGCTCACGGACTCCGCCCACTCGACCTTCAGTACCTCGGGAAGATCTGTCATTGAACATCCCCCACTGACGTTGACACCAAAGACCCCGAGCTTCAGTCGATTTTGGCTCGCGAGCAGTGGATGTATTCGTCGATTATCGCGACTCATCGGCTGACGCGGATTTGTCGACATTCAGTGCGGCTTCGCATCGATGACTCCTCGATTTCGGAGGTCTGAGAGACGGTCCTGAGAGTAGCCCAGAAATCCACCGAGTACTGCATCATTGTGTTCGCCGAGTGCCGGCGCCAGCAATTCGTGGTCGGGCAGCGGTTCACTGGTGCGGAAGGGGAACCCGGGAATCTGAATGTCGCCAGCGAGTGGGTCGTGCACGGTGCGGACGACCCCTCGTGCCAGAAAGTGTGGGTGGGCGAGAGCATCAGCCGGAGAAAGTGTTGGACCATGCGGCACGCGATGCTCTTCAAGCACCCGCATCACATCTTCGTCGCTGGTGAAGGTCGCCATCCACTCCTCGATGATTGCCGTTACTGCGTCACGATTCTCAACGCGATGCGGATTGGAATCAAACCGCGGGTCCTCACTCAGCTCAGGACGACCCACCGCGGCCCAAAGATTCTTCATTTGCCACTCTGTGCAGAGAATGACGATCCATCCTTGCGGACCTCGAAATGACCCGGCCGGGCAGAGGTAGGGGTAGTGGCGACCCGCCCGCATCGGGACGTAGGAGTCAGGCTCCATGGATGCCCCGTGCACGGATTGTTCGTGGTAGTGAAAAATCGAATCAACCATCGCGATATCAAGGTGGCAACCTTTGCCAGTTCGCAAGCGATGAAAGAGTGCGTGTCCGATAGCGGCGAATGCGTGGACACCAGCATTGGAGTCGGCCAGGCCAGTTCCTACGAATGTCGGTGGACCGTCTGGCTCGCCGGTCATATGCATGATGCCTGAATAGGCCTGAGCGATGAGGTCGAAACAGGGACGCTCGGAGAGCGGCCCGGTCTGTCCAAAACCAGAAATTGAGGCCATGATGATGTCGGGTCGCACCCGTTTCAAATCCTCGTATCCGATGCCCTTGCGGGCGAGCACCCCAGGACTGAAATTTTCGACGACGACATCTGCTTTCGTAGCGAGTTCAAGAATGATGACTTGGCCCTCTTCGGTGTCGATGTCAATGCACACGGACTGTTTGCCACGATTTTGTTGGATGTGAGCACCAGCGCGCCGATTGACTCGCGGTCGGTTCGAGCGGTTGGGATCGCCGTAAGGCGGTTGTTCAATCTTTATTACCGTTGCGCCGAGCTCGGTTAACAGTCGGGTCGCAACAGGACCAGCCAGATAGCGCGTGAGGTCGAGAACGACGATGCCCTCAAGCCAGCGAGAATCACCCGAAGTCATGGTCAATCATTTGCTTTGCTCGCGGGGCAACCCCAGCACTCGTTCGCCAAGGATATTGCGCATGACGTTTGATGTTCCCCCTTGAATGGTGTACGCCGGAGCGTAAGCGATTGCTCGGCCGAGATCAGCGTCAGCAACACCTCGTGGGCCGAACACACGTGAACAGAATTCTGCGACGCGCTGTTCGTGTTCCGTACAAAAGCACTTGATCATCGTGCTCGCACCAGGTGGTGCTTGTCCGAGAGCGGCTTGGTACACCATCTGTCGCCCAAGTCGGTAACCCGTCTCCAGTTTGGCGATTGCTTGACGGATGAGGTGGTCGTCGAGATTGGCAAGACGCATCGCATCGTCGTAGAGGGGACGGTTCGACATCAATCGGTCAATTCCACCACGCTCGTGCTCGAGTTGTGCCATGGTCTGGCGGAAAGCGTCACCCTCGACCCCGACGAGATTTTCGGTCGGAACCTCGACATCGGTAAACCAGACTTCGCAGAAGTGCCGATTGCCCACGAGGTCGGTGATTGGACGCACTTCGATTCCGGGACTTGTCATCGGGACGATTAACTCACTCACACCCTTGTGTGGCGGTCCTGATGAATCAGTACGGACGATGAGGTAGCAGTAGTCAGCCTCAGCCGCAAGGCTCGTCCAAATCTTCTGTCCATTTACGACAAAGCGGTCGCCGACTCGATGTGCCGAGGTATGCAACGCAGCGAGATCAGATCCGGCATTCGGTTCGCTCATACCGATACACCAGGTATCTTCGCCCGACAGCATGCCTGGCAAAAACTTTGCCTTCTGGTCGTCGGTTCCGTAACGATAAATTGCGGGACCCATTTGCCGATCAGCGATCCAGCTCGCTGCAATCGGGGCGCCCGCACTGATGAGCTGTTCAGCAACAATCACCCGCTCGATCCCCGGGCGACCACCTCCGCCGAACTCAATCGGCCAAGTCATCCCTATCCATCCTCGGCGAGCAAGGAGCCGGGAAAACTCTTTCGAGTATCCGTTTATCCAAGAGTCATTCGTCCTACCGAATCGCTCGGCGCCGTCTCTTGCGACGTCGCGGGCCTCTGTTTGCAGCAGCCGAAGCGCAGGGCTGAGAGCAAAACTCAGGGTCATTGGACCAACCTATATGCACGCCTAGCGGTTCCGGCAAAGAGCTCCTGGCGCTCGTGAATCGAATACCGAGTTGACATCAACTTGCATGCGTTCCACAGCACCATGTAGGTCAACGATTGCCGATCTACCGGAAAATTGGACTCAAACATGCAGCGTCCGGGACCAAAGGTGTCGATACACCAGCGAACGTCATCTCCCCAATGATTCGCCACCGTGACGGAGTCCGGTGGACATGCCAGGCTTGCCCAGCCCATCCCGAAGTAATTGTCGAGGCCGAATCCGCCAAGCTTCACAAAAACATTGTCGCAAGTGGCGAGTAGGGCCATGTGTTCGCGCCAGACCCGCCGCGTTTCCTCACGTCGACTTGTGTACGGACCAATCCCTAGTGGACCACCGAGATGATTCAAAATGACGGTGAGTTTGGGGTTCTCTCGCGCAAGGGCGGTAAGTTCGGGGAGCTGCGGATGGTAGAGCCATACATCCAACGAAAGTTGGTTATCCGCGAGCATGCGCGCGCCGGAGATAAAGGCGGATGAGCTCGTGAGTCCGGCGCTCGGGTGCGTGTGAGCGTTTGGCACCTCTTCGGAAGCATCCCAGGCCGTTGCGTGTCGGACACCTCGGAACAACGAAGATGCAGCCAAATGGGCATCAAGTGTCTCCTCGAGATGAACACCCGAGGTGAGGTCGGCGAAACCGACTATCCCAGAAATTCTTGCATCGCCTAGCTCTGAAAACCTTCTTGCCTGCTCAGCAGCGAATACGGTTTCGCCGACAGACTGCAAGTGCGGTTTCGACGATCGGTCGTACTTTGACATGCAATCAACGAACACCGTCTGGACGACATTGTGTCCGGTGTTCGTATCAATCAACAACTGCTCGGCAAGATACTTGCTGCCACCTCTATCCCACAGGTGATGATGCGGGTCAACTATGGCGAGATCTGGTTCAATCGCAGCTTCGCAGCGCAGGGCTAGCCATTCGAATCGATCGAGTTTCATGAGTTGAGAAGGAGGATCCGAGCTGCTTCACTACAGGGCATACCCACGCGAACCCCGCGTGCAATCGCATGCACATTCGCCGCTGAAATGACACCGTCGTGATAGTGGGACATCCCTGAGCCCATCCGCGCATACCGGGCATCAACGGTTGCGCCTGCCAGGCCATGTGTCTCGACCATCACAAGCCCAACGATTCCAGAGTCGTCCATGCCGCGACCACCGTCCGAGCAGATGAACCCGTGCGGCTGGGCCTGCAAAAGGTACGGGACAGCCGATCGCCCAGTGTGTCCAGCAGTGACGAGGACATTGCGGTCGCGATCTTCGGGCAGCGCAAAGGCGATGGAATCCGTTGCAATCACGTGGCGGTCACCGTCTGAGTACATGATCGTACGGTTCGTGATGTCGGCTGCTGCTCGGTGAGTTGGAGCATCATGCTCAAGAAGTCGCTCCGCGGCGTCTGCGACCGTCATGCCGCACTCGACGCCCCGGTCGCGCGCCGGCTGGTTGGCATAGGAAATTACGCCATGGCGGTACAAGTGGATGCCGTCGCCGAGATGAGCGGACATGACGTCGGCGACAGCCGCAGGAATTGATAATGCCTCGAGAAACCACAGACCCGCAATGGCTGAACCCTCCGGTCCCACTCCACAGTCCATACCGATTGCACCGCGTGGTCGATGTTCGGCGAGAAAGCGTGCTGGTAGAACTCCACAATATGAGGCGTTGACACAAACGTCTCGGTCACGATTGTGAGGCGCGACATGGTAAGCAGAGTCCATCGCGACGACATTGCCACGGTCGCTCCGCGAGCGGGCGACGACGGTCTGCGGCGTGTCGCTGGTGGTCACTACTTCACCTCACGACGAGTCTTCTTACCAATTGGTCCGTGGTCGTGTGTTTTGGAGTCAACACCAATTTTGCGGAGATCAATCTTGCGAACTTTCTCCGATGGTGTCTTTGGAAGTTCGTCAATTATTCGGAGATATCGAGGCACTGCGAAGTATGGAAGTTGTTGTGCGGCGAATGTCCAGAAATCTCGGGGGTCGAGAACTGCACCGTCGTTAAGCACTACGAAGGCCATGACCTCGTCTTCGCCGGCTTCCTGTTGTGCAGGTATTGCGACGACGGCTACTTCTTTGATGGCGGGATGGGGGAGCAAGGCATGTTCGACTTCGAATGACGAGATGTTCTCACCCCGACGTCGTAGGGCATCCTTGAGTCTGTCGACGAAGTAGAACCAACCTTCGTTGTCGCACCGCAAACCGTCACCCGTGTGAAACCAAAGGTTGCGGAATGCTTCAGCAGTCTTGTCGGGCATGTTGTAGTAGCCGAGAGTCGATGTCCATGGATACCGAGAGCGAACAAGGAGTTCTCCAACTTGACCGTGCGGCACTTCTTCATCTGTCGCTGGATCGACGAGTCGGACATCGAACCAGTCGCGATTGACCTTGCCCGCGGCACCAGCCGGTCGGTCGACGCCGTACGGCGTGAGTATCGGCATGCAGGTTTCAGTTAGCCCGAATACTTCAACGAAGGCTTCAACTCCGAACCTAAGTTTGAATGCTTCCACGATTGAAGAAGCCGTCGGTGCAGCGAAAATGCACCGCAGGACATTTTCGGCATCGGTGGGGCTCCTCGGTTGTTGCCACACAAAGTCCATCATCACACCGATGAAGTTTGTGATTGTGGCCTTCGATTCCCGAATCTGAGAGAGCCAGCCCGTCGCCGAAAAGCGCTCCTGAAGCACGTAGCGGGCGCCAGCGATCATCGCCGGGTATTGCGCCAAGAAACTTGAGTTTCCATGGAATTGCGGACCACATGACATGTAAACATCCCGCTCCGTTAGTCGCGTCAATGATTTAGTCTCGTCGGCAAAGAGAAACACGTGCGCGTGGGCCATCATGACGCCCTTAGAGAGCCCTGTCGTGCCCGAGGTGAAGAATATTGCGGCGAGGTCGCTATGACGCACTTGTGGTAGTTGCGTTGCTGATTGATGGGTTGCAACATCAGTCCAGGCGAGGACGTGGTAGCCCGCACTTTTGAGCCGATTACTTGCTGTCGATACTTCGTCGTCGGCGCCACAAAGGACGAAATTCCTGATCGTTGAACACGCTTCCGGAATCGCCAGGAAGCGGTCAACGAAGCCAGGATCGACGATTGCGGTGTTCGGTGCGACGGTAGTGATCTGATGGGCTAAGAACGTTCCCTTGTAATCGACGTTGATGGAGACTTCGACGAGCCCACCCATACCGATACCTAGCCGCGACAGGATGTATTCGGCGCGATTCGGCATCATGATCACGACGCGATCTCCGTGCTTGGCACCGGTGTCGAGGAGACAACGCCCGATTGTTTCTGCGAGCGTCAAGCACTCTGCATAGGTGAATCGGAGTCCACCCTTTTGCCAAGGTACGTCAAGGTAAACATCATTCGGCCGCAACTCTGCATGATGTCGCAGAACGTGCGGGAGATTCCACTGCTTGCGGTCAGTGAATGTCGGTCGGTACTCGTCGTATGTCGTCGCAGTCAAGATACTCTCCTCGGTCCTACTTAGGATTGCGAGCGCCATGGCGGTGGCGCGTCGGAACGGGGAGGAAACTTCGGCTTACGCTTCTCCATGAATGCAGTTGCTCCTTCAACCATGTCGGGCGATCCGATTGCCTGAGTAAGGATGCCGAGACTAAGAGCCATATTCTCTTTCATCTGGTACCACCACATGTTGGAGCTCAGCTTCGCTACTTCGAGGTACCGCTGAGACATCTGTAACAGTTCGTCGCACCAACGGCTAACCTCGGTCTCCAACTGATCGTCGGGAACCACTTGGTTGACCCAGCCGAGATCCATGGCCTCCTGTGCGCTGTACTTGCGGCACAAGTACGACACCTCCTTTGCTTTCTTTTCACCCACTGAGCCCGCAAGCAGATTCGTTCCACCGAGGACCGGCGCGCTACCTACACGCACGCCGGTTTGTCCGAACTGCGCTGACTCTGCAGCAATGGCCAGGTCGCAGGCCACAACCAATTCGTTGCCGCCACCGAAAGCTGCCCCATTGACGGCAGCAATGATGGGCATCGGCGCTGATCGCATCGCCTCGAACAACTCCATTGATCCAAGAAACATCTTCCGCAGTTCCCAATAATTCGGCTTGCTGAGATTCGCGAGGTAACCACCGGCACAGAACGCCCGACCCGTACCCGTGATCACGACGACCCGCGCGTCTACGTGGTGTGAGAGGGCAGCGATCAGCTCGTCAATCGTGCCGCGGTCGTAGGAGTTCATCCTCTCGGGGCGGTTGAGTCGGATCCACAGAACGTCCTCTCGACGGTCCAGAACAATGTCAGACATGTGACCTCCTAGCGCCGTCAGTGAAGAGAAACTGACGCGAGCGTCAGCACCACTATGCCCCAACGGCGTTGCCGAGAGTACCATGAAGGTTTGCCGAGTAGACATTGCAACGCCCGCCGTTGCTGTAAATCTGATCGGTGTTCGCAGTGACAGGAAGGATTGAATTGTGCCCTTTGCATTAGACGACCGCATTCAGCAAGTTCGGAAGGACGCACTCGCGCTCGCGGCTCGCTGCGAGCCCTTTGCTGCCGAAGCCGATGAGATGTCAACCATGCACGAAGCAATATTGAATGAGCTGCGCAAGAGTGGTCTGAGCGGCCTGATGGTGCCCAAGGAATTCGGTGGGCGGTTCGAGGAGATTGACCCTCTCGCGGTGTGTGTCGCTCGTGAAGCCATGATGCGTACCTCGGCACACCTCGATTCCGTGTTTGCGTTGCAGGGCATTGGAAGCTATGCGATTTCGCGTGCGGGCACCGATGCTCAGAAGCGAGAATGGCTGCCGAGAGTCGCGAGAGCAGAGGTGCTCGCCGGATTGGCCCTCACCGAACCAGTGGCGGGGTCGGATCTTAGGGGCATCGCAACGTCGGCGCGGATGGAGGGCGGCGATCTCGTCATTAGTGGCGCCAAGTCGTTCATCTCCAATGGTGGTTTCGCTGGGTTCTTCACAACATTGGTGAAGGAAATCGACCATGATGAGCCGAGGTATTCTCTGGTGCTCGTCCCGGCCAATTCACCGGGACTGACTGTCGTGCCATCTCCCGAGATCATCGCACCACATGTCCTCGGGGAGCTGACATACGACGACGTTCGTGTGCCAGCGACCGCCCGACTCGGAGGGTCGGGGGACGGCTTCAAGCATGTGCTGGCAACACTTTCCGTGTTTCGCATCTCTGTTGCGGGTGCCGCCTGCGGGCTGATGCAGGGAGCGATTGAAGAGGCAACTCGTCACGTTCGATCCCGCGAGCAGTTCGGGCGACCTCTACTGAAGCACGGTCCCGTATCTTCGCTGCTTGCCGACGCCTGGGCTGAGTACGAAGCCGCGCGATTGCTCACGTATGCGACTGCCGAAGCAGCCCGTGATGATGCGGCGGCAAATCTCGATCGCTCCTCCCTCGCCAAACTCTTTGCAACGGAAGCAGCGTCCCGCGTTGCGGATCGTTGTGTTCAAGTCATGGGCCGTTGGGGTTTGGTGCGTGGGTCGAAGATCGAGAAATACTTCCGCCAAGCTCGACCGATGCGCGTGTACGAAGGGGCATCGGAGGTGCTGCGTCTAGGAGTCGCTGCGCGGCTTAGTAGGGAAGTGGACTCTTGGACCTGAACCTGCGCAACAGAGTGGTCGTCGTGACCGGGGCGAGTCGAGGACTCGGTGAGGCTTGTGTGCGGGCACTTGTTGCCGAGGGTGGGAAGGTAGTTGCTGCAGCACGTTCAATGAATGACCTCTCCCGACTAGCTGAAGAACTTGGCCCAGCGGTATTCGCCTCGGCGTGCGACATGCGAGATCGGGTAGCCGTTGCCGGCTTGGTTGATGTTGCCCTGCACGAATTCGGTCAACTCGACGGAATCATCAACAATGCAGGAATCGCGCCAGCAGCAAGTTTTGAATCACACGATCTCTCGGTGTTTGATGATGTCCTTGAGGTCAATTTGCTCGCACCCGCGGCCCTCGCCCAACGCGCTGGTCAGCACTGGATCGCGAGCAAAAGTCCAGGATCGATTGTCAACGTGGCATCGACGTCGGGATTGAAAGGCAAATCCACGCTGGTGGCGTACTCCTCTTCAAAGGGTGCAATTATGCGTTTCACCGAGGCCTTGGCTGCCGAGTGGGCGCGCCACGGCATTCGTGTGAACACCATCGCACCCGGTGCATTTGAGACTGCCGCACAGGCGGCGGTGACGAGTAGTCCAAAGGTTCTTGATGCTCGACTAAAAAAGATTCCGCTGCGGAGAATGGGGGAGCCATCCGAGATCGGTCCGCTTGCGTGTTATCTCATCTCGTCCGTGTCGTCATTCATCACTGGTTCGTGCTTCGTTATTGATGGAGGCGAAGTTTCAAAACTTTGACTCGGTGCGACTCACCTGCTGATCTTCTGAAGCCGAGGTAGCAGCGAGAAAGTCGAGCTAGGTCCTCGAGTACACGTTCCAAAGATCAAAGAAGAGCCGCCCCGTCTCGACAGTGCAGTCAAAGACTTGTTTACGGCCAATCGGGTCGGTCACGTACTCCGACACAATCTCGATTCCCTCGTCACCATGTTCTGCGTCAGCAAGTATGTGCATCGTGTAAAAAATGAGATCGTCATCGGTCATAGCGTAATTTTTCTTTTGCGCCGCGACGATTCGCCGGAACGTATCTGGGACGAACGACTCCAGACCTATACCAATCGCAGCGAGCGGAACGAACCACGGTCTGCAGCGTCCCATGAACTCGAAATATTCAGTGAGACGACGACCTTCAGGCAGCTGCTCCTGGTTCACGACGTTCGACTCACGAGCTCCGAGCTTTTCGAGCCATTTGAGGAGCAACGTGGGATGTGCCGCGGTATTCGTGATTATGCCGAGCTCTTCCTCAGCGAGATTCTTCACCAGAGTTGCGCGAACATTCGGATAGGGACAGTTGACGTACATTAGGCCGATCCACGGCAACATCTTGGAGATATGCAGGTAGAACTGCGTTCCGAAGAGCGCCATCTGTTGTTTTGTTGCCTTGCCAGTCTCCATGTCGAGAACGAGGGGGTGATTATGCATGCCGCCACCTGGCTTTCGCAGTTCCGCGCGCAGCAGTTCAACAAAATCTGCGGGGCTGAGATCAGCGAGGCGGTCGGAGGAAGGTGCTTCCAATACGGCGGTCATTGCGGAACTCCCTTACTTGAACGTCATATCACATTCGGCAGACGCCGATTGAACTAATAATAGTCGCCCGAGATTCAAGAAGCAATACCAAGATGGTAACGCGTTTCGCTATGGTGCTGCTAGGGATGGTTCTGTGAGTTCCACCGACGAAGCTCCGCTACTAACGAGAGAAGAGGACCATCCGCAGGAAGTCGTCGCCACCCATGGTGGTGTGAAGGTCATTGCCATCGATTCGGCACGGTATTGCGACGCTCGCAACACTGGGGATGTCATGGTCGCAGCCTCATACTGCGGCGTACTGCCCGTGCGGTTGATGGCCCCGCACCGACCCCGCGCCGTCATCGGGCACGATGTGAACATCGCCAAGGACGGCTCGGGAATCCAGGGACTCTTCTACTTGGAGGCGCTCGGCATCCCGGCGGTGACCGTCGACGGTCGAACCGGTGAGTTGGGCAACGCTCGCGACATGTTCGACAACGGTGCCATCTCGCGAATGAACATTCTCGCTGAGCGCTGTGGTGTCAAGATCGGCATGGCGACGAAGAAAGCTGCCGAACTTCTCGCAACGAAGGATCCGGGTGACACCACCCCCACGACGAAGGTGCGACGAGAGGCGAAGGAAATGTCGCCGACGGGGCGCCACATCATCGTTACCGATTCGATCGTGTTCGCGCACCCGGACGACAATCGCAACGTGCTCGTGACTGCCGGCCACACCGGCCCGACTGGTGCGCGATTCATCACCGAAGTGTCGCCGCACGGATTCATCTGCGCCGATGGAGGTCGTTCGAAGAACGACTCCGGAATATCCGGACTGTCGATGTTGCAAGAGTCGGGTCTCGCCGGCGCGTGTTACGACGTGTCGACGGCGGCGATGGGTGACGCGTTCGATGCGTGGAACGTCGGTCGAATTGCTGCGTGCAACGAGCTTGCGCGGCAACGTGGTGTGTATGTCGGGCAGCGAGTCGACGAAGCGGCACGGTGCCTGCTCGCCGAGACGACGGGAGCGACGTCGTCACCACAAGCGCGTCACGAGGACACCGGCAGCATGCTGCTGCGCAGCGGTCAGCTGGCCGCGCTCAGCCCGAAGTTTGCCGAAGGTCTTGCGCGCGTGCGCGAGGTGTGCGATCTCGACGGCGCATTGCCGGCGGGTATCAAGGCGCTCTTCATGGCGACCGCCGCCGTGGTTCGCAACCACGAGGACACCGCGCGTCGTGAACTGCGTCGCGCGGTCGAACGCGGCGTCACCGTGAAGCAGTTGCAAGGTGCCGCGGTGTCGGTGCTCATCTCGCGCGGTGAATCGGTGTTCCAGAAATTCTGGGCTGCAGCGGAACAGGCCACGGGTGGTATGCCAGTTCTTGCGCCGCCGTCACCGCGTCCGACGTTCGAGGCATCAGCCGACAAAGCGAAGGCGTACTTCGTGTCGTATTTCGGCTTCGTGCCGAGCTACATCGAGCTGATGGCCGATGAGGCGCCGCGCGCCCTCGAGGGGTACTTCCTCATGCGCGAGTGGGCGCTCTCGGAGAATCTACTTGAACCGAAGTACGTGGAGTTGCTGTTGTGCACGGTGAACGCAGCCGAGTTCGCCACGCGGTTCGTCGGTATTCACGCCGTCGGCGCACGCAACGTTGGTGCCACCGAAGCCGAGATCGTCGAGGCGGTCGTATGTGCAATCCCCATTTCGGGTGTCGCATCGTGGCTACCCGGCGCCGACGGCGTGCGTCCGCCTAAGTCGTGATATAAATGCAAGACGAATCGGACTTACATAACGTTTCTCAAGGGAGATAGAAGGTGCCACGCGTACAACTGTTGGAAGAGCATGTTGGTTTACGAATGGCGGGTCGAGGTGGTCCGGAAGCGCGACGTGCTCTCATGCATAGACCTGCGATGGCCGACGTGATTGGAATCTTCAATGATGTCGTGGCCCAAAGCCAGCTTGACCCTCGGCTGCATGAGGTCGTGCGATACAGAATTGCAATTCTGAATGGCTGTGCCCGCTGCAAGGCGTATCGTTCACCGGAGGGTGTAGCAGGTGGAGTGACCGAGGAACTCTTGAGCGAGGTACGTCATTGGGGGCACTCGTCGATGTTTACCCGGCTTGAGCGCGCGGCACTGCTGTTTGCTGATGATTTCTGTAAAGATCCCAACTTGGTGACACACGAGACGACGGACTTTCTTCGCAATGAACTCGGCGATGGGGGTCTCGTTGACCTTACGGTCTGCATCGCAAAGTACTTGGCGATCGGTCGCCTGATCACCGTTTTGGATCTAGATCAGTCGTGTGCGCTCGAATCGTTGGATGCTTGAGTCACGCTCCGAGAATCATCGAATTGTGGTACTGGGCGCCCGAGCCTGCGCCCATGACGACCGCGATCTCGGCATCGGTCACCTGGCCGGGTCCGGCAGTGCCGCGCAACTGACGCACCGCTTCGACGAGTTTCAGCTGGGGCCCGCCCCAGCCGATGTGGGCGTAGGACATGAGTCCACCGTCGGTGTTCACCGGACAACCGTCGTTCGGCCCGATGCCGACCTCGTTGAGGAAGTCGACACCTTCGCCGCGCTTGCACAAGCCGGTCATTTCAATCTGGCGAACGACCTCGAACGTGTTGATGTCGTACACCTCGAACACGTCGACATCGCGTGCCGATACGTCGGCCTGGCGGAATGCGTCGGACAGGGCTGCGGCACCGACGTCGACAATCTCGTCGTAGATCGGCGGGTCGACGTACTGCTGTCGGTACCACTCGCACCCGCCACCGAGGATGCGCACGGGGGTCTGGGGCAGATCGCGGGCCCGATCCATGCTCGTGACGACGACGGCAGCGGCACCTTCGTTGGCGAGACACAGATCGAGGAGATGGAACGGCGACGCGATCATCGGCGAGTTGAGCACGTCCTGCGGGGTGAACGGTCCGCGACCGTGCATCACCGCATTCGGGTTCGCCGAACCGGCGTTGCGGATGGCGGCGGCGATCCGTGCCATGCCGATGCGATCGACGTCGTGCAGGTGCATGTACCGCTGCGCAACGAGGGCGAACTGTGCCGAGGTGAACGCACCCCAGCACTCGGTGAACTCGTTCTCGGGGCGCGTGTACGAGGCGACGTTCGGTCCGCCGAGCACGCCTGACTGTCCGCCCACGATGAGCACGGTCGTGCACTGACCGGCGAGGATCGCCGCCGCGGCGTCAAGAACCGCGGGCACGCCTTGCGGATAGGTGTCACCGACCCATCGTGCACCGTGACCGAACAACTTCAACCAGTCCTGTGAACCCGGGTGAAATACCGTGCCGCCGGGGCCCGGCCACCGCGCGCACACTCCGTCGACGTCGGCGATACCGAGCCCTGCATCGGCGAGTGCGATGCGCGCCGCCTCGAGACACGTCGACACCGTGGGTCGATCGATGCGCCGCGCCATCTCGGTGGCGCCGATACCGACGATGGCGATGTCGTGCAGTAGGGAAGGCATGCGCGGTTGCTTACACCTGGCGTGAGCCGGTCCAGAATTGGTTGCGCACCGATCCCTTGTCGATCTTGCCGACGGCATTCTTCGGGAGGCTGTCGACGAAACGCACCTCCTCGGGGCGCTTGATGCTCGCGAGTTCGCTCTGGCGGCAGAGATCGAGAATTTCCTGTTCGGTGACCGTGCCGTTGGTCGTGCGTGCAACGACGGCAACGATGCGCTCGCCCCATTCCTCGTCGGGTGCGCCGACTACGGCAACCTCGAGTACGCCGGGGTGGCGGTAGATGACATTCTCGATCTCGACCGGTGCGATGTTGAATCCGCCACGAATGATGAGATTCTTCAGTCGGTCGACGATGTACAGGTACCCCTCGTCGTCGAAGACACCGATGTCGCCCGAGTGCATCCACCCGTCGTACAGCGCATCCGAGGTGCGCTTTTCGTCCCGGTAGTAGCCGAGCATGACATGCGGACCGGCGAAGATGACCTCGCCACGCTCGCCGACAGAAACGTCGTTGCCCTTGTCGTCGACGACGCGAACGGCGACGCCGTAGGACGGTCGACCGCAGGAGTTGAGCAACGCCGGCTTGTCGCCGAGCGCCCGCTCGTGGTCAACCTTGCGCAAGATCGTGCCAATCGATGCGATCTCCACCATTCCGTACAGCTGCAGGAAGATGGCGCCGTAGCGGGCGACGAGGTCGCGCAGACGATCGGGCGAGATCGGCGATGAACCGTAGCCGAGCGTGGTGAGCGTCGCCATGCGGCGGTCGTCGTCGGTGAGCTGGTCGAGAACGCGCATGAGTTGAGTGGGCACGAGAAACGAGTGCGTCACCTTAAAATGCGCGACGACCGAGGCGAATGTGTCGGGGGAGAACGAGCGGCTGTCCTGGAAGCCGATCGCCGCACCCATCATGAGACACGGAGCGATGGTGATGTTCACGCTCGAGTTGTGCGGAATCTGGATGAGATAACGCGTGTTGGGCGCGATCTCATACTCGAGGCACGCAACGGTGGCGTGCTGCGACATGGCGGAGTGATCGAACAGCACGCCCTTTGGACGCCCGGTCGTGCCACTGGTGTACACGATGCAGGCATGGTCGGTTGATGAGGGAAAGAGCCCGAGCGGATCGGCCGATACCTTCGCAAGCGGCGACTTCGCACCGATGAGGTCCTCGATCATGACGAACGGGACACCGAATGCTTCCTGCAGCATCTCGGCAGCGGTACGGAACTCCTCCGACGTGATGAGTAATCGTGGCTCGGCGTTCTCGAACACCGATCGGAGGTCGCTGTCGTCCATGCGGAAATTCAGCCCGACGTACACGAGGGCCGCCTTGTGGGAAGCCACGAGGTACTCGACGACTTCGCATCGGTTGGGAAGCAGCACCGCGAGGCGGTCACCGGTGGACACCTTCTGGTCGGCGCGCAGCCAGCGAGCGATGCGGTTCGTGCGCTCGTCGAGCTCGGCGTACGTGGATCTGTAGTCGGTGGAAAACAGTGCAAGCGCGTCGGGGCGACGGCGCGCTTCGCGCGAAACGGCAACTCCAAGATTCATTGTTCCCTCCTCAAGGTGAACGTGGGAAGTAGTCGGGATGTGTCGCGGGGGTCCGCGCTGAAGGCGACCTCGACGCCCGATCCGATGAGCGTGTCGACGTCAGCGGGCACGGCGCCGTAGGTAACGAGACGTGTCATGAGGTGCCAGCCTTCGTCCATCTGAACGATTGCCAATACGTACGGTGTGGCGAAGTCCTCCGTCGGGGCACGGTGCACGACGGTGAAGGAGTACACGGTGCCCCGACCATTGCTCGGAACGTACGTCCAGGATTCGGAATGACACGACGGGCAGCACCATTGCGGGGTGAAGAAGTTCGTACCGCAGTCGTCGCAAACCGGACGAACGAGTACGCGGTTGCGGCATGAGGCCCAGAATTCGTCAGTGAGTGCGACGCTCGGCATGTTGTGCTTCGCCCCCTCGAGTCGGCCCGTGCTGTGTCTGCGACGATGGTACCCTTCATCGTCGCGACGGCCGCAGGCGGGGTGCGCGCGAGGACGGCCGGCGAAGAAACGTCGCTTACAATTCATTGGGTGGCCGAGCGTCCCGTTGCCCTCGTGACCGGATCGTCGCGGGGGATCGGTCGGGCGATCATCGAGCGTCTCGCGACCACGCACAACTGCGTCCTGCACTACCGCTCGTCGACGTCCGCTGCCGACGAGGTGGCCGACGCGTTGCGGTTACGGGGTGCGCAAGTTCTCGCCGTCGCCGCAGACATCGGATCGGAGTCGGACATCGATGCAATGTTCGACGCGGTGTGCGACGAGTTCGGGAGCCTCGACGTGCTCGTTGCGAACGCTGCCGCGACGAAGTTCGCGACACTGGTCGACACGCAGCGTCGACACCTCGAACGCACCCTGGCAGCCGTCGTGCTCAGCTACCACCAGATGGTGTCGCGAACAGTGCCGTTGTTGCGCGACGCGGGGCGCATCGTCGCAGTGAGCGGTCTCGACGCCCGCTTCGCGCAAGCCGGCCACGGTGCGTTAGGGGCGGCAAAGGCTGCGCTCGAGTCGCTCACCCGCTCGTGGTCGGTCGAACTCGCACCGCGGGGATGTACGGTCAACGCGGTGCTGCCCGGTGCGATTGACACCGATTCCCTCGACGCCTATTTCCATGGTGACGACGAGGCACGCTCAGCGATGACGAGTGGTACCCCGCTCGGTCGTCTGGGCACGCCCCGTGAGGTGGCCGATGTCGTCGCTTTCCTGTGCAGTCCGGCAGCCGCGTACGTAACCGGTCACGTGCTCGTCATGGACGGCGGTGCGAGCGCCGAGGGTGGTGCGTGGTCGCAGTTCCGCGACCTCTGGAACTCCTGACGCGTCAGCGTCCTGGCTTCCACGCCACCTGTGTGAGTCCGCCGTCGATGGCGATCGACTGCCCCGTCAACCACGACGATTCGTCGCTGAGCAGGAACAACGTGAGCAGTGCCGGATCGTCGATCTTGCCGACGCGGTTGAGCGGGAATCGTTCGCTTGCTGCACGAAATGCTCCGTCGACGTCGTTGTCCTTGATGAAGCCGCGCTGCTCGTACGCACTGACGACGAGGGGAGTGGGAACGGTTCCCGGGCAAATCGCATTGGCGCGGATGTTGTACTGCGAAAAGTCGGCAGCCATTTGACGCACGAGCCCAGTGACGCCGGCCTTAGCGGCACTGTACGACGCCGTGCCCGGAACGCCGGCAATTCCCGCGACGCTGGCCGTTGCGACGATTGCACCGCCACGCTGCTTGATCATCGCCGGCAGTACAGCCTGACAGGTGAGGTAGACGCCAGTGAGGTTGACCGCAATCACCTTGTTCCAGTTGTCGAGTGGCGTGTTTTCGACGGTGCCTTCGCCGGTGACACCGGCGTTGGCAAAGACGGCATCGATTCGACCGAAGGCGTCGAGGGTCTTCTTCGCCATTGCCGCACTGTCGCTCGGTGACGTGACGTCGATTTTCACCGAAATGGCCTTGCCACCGGCTTTCGTGATGGCGTCGGCGGTTTCGGCGGCACCCTTGTCGTTGATGTCGGCGCATGAGAGCGATGCGCCCTGTTCTGCGCAGCGCATCGCGGTATGGCGACCGATGCCCGACCCTGCTCCCGTGATGACGACGACCTTGCCGTCCATGCGCTTGCTCATCGTTGTGCCTCCCGTGTCGTGTGATGTGCTGACCACCGCACGGGCCGTTGCCCCTGCGGTGTGACGATGGTAATGTCTCGGCACGCTCCGGTCGACAGGCCGGATCGCACAGCAAATAGACATAGCAAACGGAGACGGGGAGCGGGAAACGGTGTGAGGGGAAGGGCGTGAAAGTGTCGATCGACGAGGCTGCGTGTCAGGGCACCGGTTACTGCGTGCGCGTGGCACCCGACCTCTTCGAACTGACCGGTCCTGTCGTTGCTGTGAAGGCTTCTGTCGTGCCCGCGCATCTTGAAGGCGCAGCGCGCGAGGCCGAGGTCCTATGTCCAGCGCGCGCCATCCTGCTCTCGGACTGAAGCCGACGATCGGAACTTCAAACAAATAGGACAAGCAAGAGGGGCACGACATGGCACGACTAAAGTACGTGGCACCGAACGATGTGGCCGAGCCGCTACGGTCCGTCGTCGACGCACCGAACAAGACCCAACTCGAGCTCGGACCAGTGGGCGTGTACGCCCAGGTTCCCGAGATCGCCGCCGCGTATGCACGGTTCACGGGCACCTTGCGTGCGCAAGGTGCGCTGCCGCGGCGCCTTGTCGAGCTCGTGCGGTTGCGGATCGCATTCCATAATCAATGCCGATCGTGCATGGCGATCAGGTACCGCGATGCGGAGGGCAACGAAGTCGACGAGGGTGTCGTGTGCCAGTTGTCGAGTCCGCAAACGGCGCAGGACCTCACTGCGGCCGAGAAAGCAGCCCTCGACTATGCGGATCGTTTCGTAACGAACCATCTGTCGATCGATGACGACGTCATCGCTGGACTGAAGAAGTTCTACAGCGAGCCCGAGATTATCGAGCTCGGCATGAACGTCGCACTGTGCGTCGGCTTCGGTCGCCTCGCGGCATCGCTCGATCTCGTCGACTACCTGCCAGCCGAGTACGCTGTGCGCGACGAGGGACCGATCACGCCGTGGGTCGGCAAGCCGGTGGTCGTCTGATGACTGCGCACCAACTTCCCTCCTTCGACCTCAGCGGCAAGGTGTCGGTCATCACCGGTGGGGCACAGGGCATCGGCGAAGTTGCTGCCCACGTGTTCGCCGGACTCGGTGCGAAGGTGGCGATTCTCGACGTGCAACCCGAGGTCGGCGAGACCGTCGCCGCAGCCATTCGCGCTGACGGTGGCGAGGCGATCTACGTCAACTGCGACGTGGCGTCGGAGGATGCCGTCACCGCTGCGGCGGTGATCGTGGAAAGGAAACTTGGCGCCACCGACGTGCTCGTGAACAATGCTGGAGTTATCAGTTGGACACCCATCGAGGACCTCCCGCTCGAGGAGTGGGAGCGTGTATGTGCGATCAACCTGCGCGGCGTCTTTCTGTGCGCCAAACACTTCGGTCGCCAGATGCTCGCTAAGGGATCGGGCAGCGTCATTGGTGTGTCGTCGGTGGCTGGCACGGTTCCCGAACCGGCGGCGGGTGCGTATGCGGCGACGAAGGCGGGAGTGATCGTCTTCGCGCGGCAACTAGCAGTGGAATGGGGATCGCGCGGCGTGCGCTCGAACTGCGTGAGTCCCGGCATGGTCATGACACCGATGAGCGCACGCTTCATGACCGACACCGATGCACTCGAAAAGCGCCGGTCGATGACTGCGAGTCGCCGCATCGGTCAAGCCCACGAGGCGGCAGCACTTATGGCGTTCCTTGCGAGCGACGCATCGTCGTATGTCAACGGCCAGAACATCGAAGTCGACGGCGGACTCATGCAGATGATGATCCGCCTGCTGCCCCGCCCCGGGGTGACGCAGGCCGATTGAGTCGCTATTAGTTGGCGGAGGGCCGTCCGAGCACGATTGGATAAGTGACGTACGCGTCGTAAATACTCGTTGCAATTCGCTCCGGCTGCGACGCGGCGTCGGGGCGGGCGCCCCGCTCGTACAAACGCGAGAGGATGCTCACGATCGTGCCGTTTGTCGTCTCCTGCGGTTTGGGTGACGCAAGTCCCGTAACAAGACTTCGACCGATACACAAGTGCTCGCCGCCGCCGAATGATAGACCCCATCCCTTCACTCGCTCGGGGAGCGCACGGAACGGATTGAACTCGAGTGCGTCGGCACCGAATACCGACGTGTCCTTGTTGCCTGGCCCGAAGAGAAGTCCGACGAACTGACCCGCGGTGAACGACCGGCCCGACTGCAGAGTGACGTCTTGGATGGCCTGTCGCACGAGTGCCGGTGACGGCGGGTGAAGTCGAAGGGCCTCGCTTGACGCGGCGCGCAACAGATTCGTGTCGGCAAGCGATTCGGCGGAGCGCCCGTTGTCCTGCGCCCATTTGTTGAGGTGGTGGAACGTGTGCGGCACTGCGTGCAGCGTGGTGCGTGTCGAGGCGATGAGGTAGAGCGTCGCCTCGCGTACGAGCATGTCGGGGTCGAACGTACCGTTCGTCTTCGTGAGCAACGTCATAAGTACGTCGCGGGGTAAATCGGCTTTGCTGACCCTGCCGGCAGCGAGATCGGCAACTAGCGCACGCCGGCGCTCAATTGATGGTCCCAGAAAGCGATCGAAGAACTGTTTGCGAATCTCCAATCCTTCCGCAATGACAACATCCTTCGGGCGAGTCGACCACTGCACCGTCGCGGCTTCGCCGAGTAGGTTTACCCACTCAACGAAAGTTTGTGTCGACTCGAATTCGTCGATTCCGTCGATACCTGTTACGTTCGCCGAAATGCGGTAGAGCGCCGTACGCGTGATGTCGACGAGATCGGCGTGCGCTGTGCCGCGAACATCGGGGCGGATATCCGACATGAGCCGGTCGATGACGGGTCGCAGCGAGTGACTTTCGTAGTACTGCAAGGCAGAGCGGTCAAAGAGTTCCGACTCCATGCGGCGCCGTTCGAAGTGCGCATCACCGTCGATGAGAAGGATCGTGTCCCCGAGGAACATCAGCGACTGGCGGTGCTGGCCCTGCACAAAGTTTGGTGATCGAAGCACCTCGTCAATTTCATTGAATGTCGTTAGGTGCTCAAGCTCACGAAACCATTGAGGTAGGTCACGTCCGAGGGCTTCTGACTTCACGCGTCGACAGTAACTGACAAAGTCTTCAACGACAAACTTCCGTAGTCGTCGACTCAGCCTTCGGTTTTGTACTGACAAAATCGGCTATTGCTTTGCAAAGATGGTTCAGACATCCAATCCGACGACGCTTGATGGAAGCAGCCGATACGAGACTTGACCAACTAGGAGGTGGTTCGGGAAGTTGCGACCCGCGAGCCAATTCTCATTCACGAACGAGCCATCGCGCGACTTCGCCAATAGAGAGCGCAGGTTGCCCGAGGAGTTGTGCTGAACATGGCGAGCCTCGGGATACTTGTCGGTGAGGAGCCCGTGCAGGGCACGCACGCCGCGTGGCTCGACGTACAGCGCAAGGATCGTTCCAGTTTGTCCATTGTGTTATCGCACGTTACGTAGCAGTATTCGGTCGGGAGATAGTTGACCATTCGAATACGGCTCGCTACAGCCCTCTCGAAAGTCTCGCCATGAGACTCGTACACGTCAGCGGTGGTGATATCGAGGTATCGGCAAGTGCTCGACGAGCCCATTCATATCGATGAATATTGGGCGGTAGGAATTGGCAATCGACGACTGGATCTTCGGATGCGATTTCAGGTTCCGACGAATCGCGGGTCCGATAGCCATGTCGGTGAGGCTACTTAGGCCGGAAAGAGCGCGCCTAGCCTTTCGACGTGCCTGCGCGCAGTGGTGAACGATCAGCACATTTCCCGCGCATCGAGAAAAAGCACGGCAAGCCCGTTGCCTATTGGCTGGAACAACTTGCCACGGTGCGCAGCGGCAAGTACCAGGATCAGATCGATTTGTTGCGCGAACGC